>Ga0256407_10005334_pt1 | contig 20712 bp, 33 predicted proteins | sample RumenRJG_04DNA_FD_193489 | JGI IMG/M metagenome (GOLD analysis project Ga0256407, IMG submission 193489) | Bovine rumen microbial communities from Lethbridge, Alberta, Canada - RJG_04 | ecosystem: Host-associated > Mammals > Digestive system > Stomach > Rumen | place: Canada: Alberta... | reverse complement strand
GGGCGTCTAGTCGGACGGCCCGAGGCGTCTGACCAGACGGCCCGGGCCGGCTAAGGTCGAAATCTTTTATTTCGGCGAATAAGGGATTCTTTGCACTAAAGGCAAAGCGGCGAAGCCGAGCGGAAGAAGCGTCGAAGCCGAGCGTGATCTTAGGTTCTTTTAGTCGCTACGCTTGGTAAAAGCGGCAAAGCCGAGCGCTCACGCTCGGCAAACGCAATAAAAAATCACTCTTTTTCTTGCTTTTGCTCTCGCTTAATCGTACTCTGGCTTCGCCTTAGATACTTCCGCTCGGCAAAAGCAATAAAAAAATCACTTTTTTTCTTGCTTTTGCTCTCGCTTAATCGTACTCTGGCTTCGCCTTAGATACTTCCGCTCGGCAAACGCAATAAAAAATCACTTTTTTTCTTGCTTTTGCACTCGCTTAATCGTACCTTTGACCTTTGTCTTAGGTACTCCCACTCGGCAAAGCAAAACAAAAAAGTTTCTTCTTTTTTCTTTTGCATTGCTCTCGTTTATTCGTACCTTTGCCATCGGAAGTGCTGCTGGGCTTTGTGCGGCGGGCCGGGATGTTGAGTTCGCGCGCGCGTACCTTATATATATAATGTGTGATGGATTTAGATAGTTCATGGTGTACGGAATGAAGAGATTATCTTTCTTGCTCGGCTTATTGCTCTGCCTGCCTGTGGCAGCGCAGCAGGTGTATCGTGCCCGCGTTGCGGATGGAAGGACGGGCGAGACGCTGCCCATGGCGCGTATCTATATCTCGCAACACAACTGCACGCTCTCCAACGACGAGGGGGACTTCTCCATACAGGCCAGGGCAGAGGATGTGATGGAAATCTCGTACATGGGCTATGAGACACAACGATGGAGAGCCGGCAAACTGCCCTCGCTCATCAGGATGATGCCCATGACGAACGTGATGGGAGAGGTGGAAGTGGAGGCGGTGCCGATGAAGAAGATACTGCTCAAGCTCATCCGCAAGCTGAATGCCGAGAATCACTCGTATGCCTCGGGGAAAAGCGAGTACTTCTACCGTATGACCAACATCGGGACGCGGCAGAAGTCCGTGATCGAGGCTTTCGTAAGGGCCTACTCGACTATCAACCTCAATTCGGGACAGGTGCTCAACGGACGTGTCTTCCTTCAGGACTCCACCCTCGGCTGGTACGAAGGGATGCCCGATTTCCTGCGGCTATACCAGCACGACATCTTTGAGCTTGGCCCCGAGGTGCCGCCAATGACTCGTTCCGCTCTGTCGGCTCCGCTCAATCTCCCGTTGCCCGAATGGGCCGTCCGGCCGGACGACTTTGCGGGGAGGGAGATCTCGTGTAATGTGATACGTTCGGAGGAGGGCGAGACGTTTTACCGCATGGAGGTGCGGGTGGATGCGGAGGCCAGCGCGCTGGCCGGAGATGCGCACGGTCCGTTCTCGCCGACTGCAGCTCTCTCGGGCACGTTGTATCTGAAGAAGAAACCCCTGCGGCTGCTCAGCTTCGACGGCGAGCTGACCGGCATTCATTGGGAGCTGGCCGAGGGGGAGATACGCCCCCTCGCGATGCGCATCCATATCGACTATCGCCATCGCCGTCGCTTCACGGAGCCCATGACCATCTACTGTGTGCTGAAATGTGAGGGCTGCGAGTCGCGCATGCTGGCTTTCATGGTGGACGACCGACGTCTGTCGCGCTTGCAGGGCTTTTTGCCGTGGGGCAACCTGCAGGGTGGCATAGAAAAGGCTGGATATGCCCCCGAGCTATGGACGGGGGAAATTGTACGGCGCACCGAGGAGGAGGAAGCGCTGGTGAACGAGAAGGTGGGGACGACCCCTGAGTGAATGGCGGCCTGACATCTGCCCGACAATATACATCATTATCGTCATAACGCTCGCTCGGATTTGCTGCTTGGCTTGTCCAAGATTGACCGATTCGGGTAGAATGATTCGGGATAATGGGGCTCCGAACTGTTAAATAAACTTAAATATTTCTTTTTTTGCCTCATATTTTCACTTTCTTTGCTTCGGCAAAGTGCTAATTCAGAAATTATTTGTACCTTTGCACCCCGAATGGGCTAAAAACGGCCTGTTCTATGTCGTCATAAGCATATATACATAATTAATAAATAAAAGATAAACTAAAATGCCTACAATCCAACAATTGGTAAGAAAAGGCCGTACAGCGTTGGTAGACAAGAGCAAGAGCCCCGCCTTGGACAGCTGTCCGCAGCGTCGTGGTGTCTGCGTCCGCGTCTATACGACAACGCCTAAGAAGCCTAACTCGGCGATGCGAAAGGTCGCCCGTGTGCGTTTGACCAACTCGAAGGAGGTCAACAGTTACATTCCCGGTGAGGGCCACAACCTGCAGGAGCACAGCATCGTGCTCGTACGCGGTGGCCGTGTGAAGGACCTGCCCGGTGTGCGCTACCACATCGTACGTGGTACGCTCGATACCGCTGGCGTGGCCAACAGAACCCAGCGCCGTTCGAAGTACGGTGCAAAACGTCCGAAGAAGAAGTAAGAGAAGAAAGAAGTACAAGTAAGTTAAATTTGTTTTTGGCTTGTAAATAATGGTTGAGTAAGCGCCCGGAGGGACGCTGAAGAACGCAGAATGCAGCCCTGAACACAAAAACAAACAGTAAGATGCGTAAAGCAAAACCCAAGAAACGCGTGATCCTTCCCGACCCCGTGTATGGCGACGTGAAGGTGTCCAAGTTCGTGAACCATCTGATGTATGATGGCAAGAAGAGTATCTCGTACGAGATCTTCTACAATGCACTGGAGATTGTAAAGAACAAGATGGCAAACGAGGAGAAGACTCCCCTCCAGATCTGGAAGGAAGCTCTCGACAAGATTACTCCGCTGGTGGAAGTGAAGAGCCGCCGTATCGGTGGTGCTACATTCCAGGTTCCTACTGAGATTCGTCCCGACCGTAAGGTGAGTGTGTCCATGAAGAACATGATTCTCTATGCGCGCAAGCGTGGAGGCAAGACCATGGCCGACAAGCTGGCAGCAGAGATTATGGATGCATACAACGAGCAGGGAGGCGCTTTCAAGCGCAAGGAGGATATGCACCGCATGGCTGAGGCCAACCGTGCATTCGCCCACTTCCGTTTCTAAGTTAAGAGGACGCAGTTAAAGACACAATGGCAAAACAAGATTTACATCTGACACGTAACATCGGCATCATGGCCCACATCGATGCCGGAAAGACAACCACCTCGGAGCGTATCCTGTTCTACACGGGAAAGACTCACAAAATCGGTGAGGTGCACGAGGGAGCTGCAACTATGGACTGGATGGCTCAGGAGCAGGAGCGTGGTATCACTATCACCTCGGCTGCTACCACTGCCTACTGGACATGGAATGGGAATAAGTACAAGTTCAACCTGATCGACACTCCGGGACATGTGGACTTCACCGCCGAGGTGGAGCGTTCGCTGCGCGTGCTGGACGGTGCCGTGGCTGCCTACTGTGCAGTGGGTGGCGTGGAACCGCAGTCGGAGACGGTGTGGCGCCAGGCTGACAAGTACAACGTGCCGCGAATGGGTTACGTGAACAAGATGGACCGTTCGGGTGCCGACTTCTTCGAAGTGGTGCGCCAGATGAAGGAGATCCTCGGTGCAAACCCGGCTGTGGTGGCTGTGCCCATCGGCGCAGAAGAGAACTTCAAGGGACTCGTTGACCTGATTCGCATGAAAGCCATTCTGTGGCATGATGAGACGATGGGCGCCGAGTACGACGTAGAGGAAATTCCGGCCGACATGATGGCCGAGTGTGAAGAGTGGCGTGCTAAACTCCTGGAGCAGGCCGCAGAACAGGACGAGGCCCTGATGGAGAAATTCTTCGAGGACCCCGAGTCGATTACGGAAGAGGAACTGATCGCAGCAATCCGCAAGGGTACGCTGTCGCTGAACCTGGTTCCCATGACCTGCGGCTCGTCCTTCAAGAACAAGGGCGTACAGACGCTGCTCGACTACGTCTGCATGTTCCTGCCCTCGCCGCTGGACACCCCGGCAATCGTCGGCAAGAATCCGGAGACGGGCAACGAGGAGGACCGCCAGCCCAGCGAGGACGAGAAGACGGCAGCCCTGGCATTCAAGATTGCCACCGACCCCTATGTGGGACGCCTGACGTTCTTCCGTGTGTATTCGGGTAAGGTGACTGCCGGATCGTATATATATAATGTACGCTCGGGCAAGAAGGAGCGCGTGAGCCGCCTCTTCCAGATGCACTCCAACCATCAGAACCCGGTGGAGGAAATCGGCGCTGGTGACATCGGTGCCGGAGTGGGTTTCAAGGATATCCGTACGGGCGACACGCTCTGTGACGAGGATGCACCGATCATCCTGGAGTCGATGGACTTCCCGGATCCCGTGATCGGTATCGCCGTGGAGCCCAAGACCCAGAAAGACCTGGACAAGCTCTCCAACGGACTGGCCAAACTGGCCGAGGAGGATCCCACCTTCACCGTCAAGACCGACGAACAGAGCGGACAGACCGTGATCTCGGGTATGGGCGAGCTGCACCTGGATATCATCATCGACCGCCTGCGCCGCGAATTCAAGGTGGAATGCAACCAGGGTAAGCCCCAGGTGAACTACAAGGAAGCCATCACGCAGACTGTGAACCTCCGCGAGGTGTACAAGAAGCAGTCGGGCGGACGTGGTAAGTTTGCAGACATCATCGTCAATGTGGGTCCCGTGGATGAGGACTACAAAGAGGGTGGTCTCCAGTTCATCAACTCGGTTACGGGCGGCAATATTCCCAAGGAATTCATCCCCGCTGTACAGAAGGGCTTCGAGAACGCCATGAAGAATGGTGTGCTGGGTGGCTATCCGATGGACAGCATGAAGGTGGAACTTGTGGACGGAAGCTTCCATCCGGTGGACTCCGACCAGCTCTCATTCGAGATCTGCGCCATGCAGGCATACAAGAATGCGTGCTCGAAGGCCAAGCCTGTGTTGATGGAGCCCATCATGCGCCTGGAGGTGATAACCCCCGAGGAAAGCATGGGCGACGTAATCGGCGACCTGAACAAGCGTCGCGGACAGATTGAAGGTATGGACACCACACGTACCGGTGCCCGACTGGTAAAGGCCTTGGTGCCCCTGGCTGAAATGTTCGGTTACGTGACAGACCTGCGTACCATAACCTCGGGACGTGCCACAAGTTCGATGACCTATGATCATCATGCCCCTGTCAGCTCAGGCATAGCCAAGGCTGTCCTTGAAGAGATAAAAGGAAGAGTGGACCTCGTGTAATATGAGGTCTGCCCTTTTCCTTATATATATGCCGAACAGGGAGACAGAAGAAAAGAACAGAGGCCGTATAGCAAACGACTCTTATGCGGACCTCAAAGAGAAAACGAATATTAAACTAACGTAAAACAATGAGTCAAAAAATCAGAATCAAATTGAAGTCTTACGACCACAACCTGGTCGATAAGTCGGCAGAAAGAATCGTGAAGACCGTGAAGGTGACGGGTGCCGTAGTCAGTGGCCCGATTCCCCTCCCTACACGCAAGAGAATCTTCACCGTGAACCGCTCCACCTTCGTGAACAAGAAGAGCCGTGAGCAGTTTGAGCTGAACGCATACAAGCGCCTGATTGACATCTACAGCTCGACGGAGAAGACTGTGGACGCCCTGATGAAGCTGGAGCTGCCCAGCGGCGTGGAAGTGGAAATCAAGGTGTAAGAGGCACCAACGTATTAACGAGTACATTTATCATTAAAGAATAACAGAAATGCCAGGATTATTAGGAAAGAAAATCGGAATGACATCCGTATTCAGTGCCGAGGGTAAGAACGTACCATGCACTGTTATCGAAGTAGGTCCTTGTGTTGTTACTCAGGTGAAAAGTGTGGAGAAGGATGGCTACAGCGCTGTCCAGCTCGGTTATGAGGAGGCAAAGGAGAAGAATACCTCTGCACCTCTGATGGGACACTTCAAGAAAGCCGGAGTAACGCCCAAGAGACACTTGGCCGAGTTCACAGGTTTCGAACAGGAATTGAATCTGGGAGACACCCTGACGGTGGAACTGTTTGCCGACAGCTCGTTTGTCGATGTAATCGCCACCTCCAAGGGTCATGGATTCCAGGGTGTGGTGAAACGCCACGGTTTCGGTGGTGTAGGCCAGGTGACACACGGTCAGGACGACCGTCTGCGTAAGCCCGGTTCTATCGGTGCTTGCTCCTATCCCGCAAAGGTCTTCAAGGGCATGCGTATGGGTGGCCAGATGGGCAACGAGCGTGTGACTACACACAATTTGCGAGTGTTAAAAGTTATCCCCGAGCACAATCTGCTGCTGATAAAGGGTAGTATCCCCGGGTACAAAGGTTCAATTGTTAGCATTGTCAAGTAATGGAAGTAAGTGTATTGAATATCAAGGGTCAGGACACCGGTCGTAAGGTGTCGCTGAACGAAGCCATTTACGCTATTGAGCCCAATGACCATGCAATTTATCTGGACGTGAAACTGCTCATGGCAAACCAGCGTCAGGGTACTGCAAAATCAAAGGAGAGAAGCGAAGTCAGTGGTTCAACTCGCAAGCTGGGACGCCAGAAGGGCGGCGGCGGTGCACGTCGTGGTGACATCAATTCGCCGGTGCTGATTGGCGGTGGACGCGTGTTCGGTCCCAAGCCCCGTGACTATGGTTTCAAGCTGAATAAGAAGGTGCGCGTACTGGCACGTAAGTCTGCATTGACATACAAGGCTCAGGAAAACGCAATTTTGGTTGTCGAGGACTTCACTCTGGAGGCTCCCAAGACCAAATCTATGATGGAAATCATAAATAATCTTAAAGTTTCGGGCAAAAAGTCCCTTTTTGTTTTGCCGGGTGCCGATAAAGTTGTATATTTGTCGGCTCGTAACATTGAGCGCGTCAACGTGATGGCCGCTTCTGCACTGAACACTTACAAGGTGCTTGATGCAGACGTGCTTATCATGTGCGAGGGTGCGTTAGATGTGATTAATGGCAACTTAACCAAATAAGGAGTCGAACATTATGGCAGTTATCATCAAACCCCTGGTCACTGAGAAGATGACCAATATCACGGAGAAGCAGAATAAGTTCGGCTTCGTTGTGCGTCCTGACGCTAACAAGATCGAGATTAAGAAAGAGGTGGAGGCCCTGTACAACGTTACGGTGACGGATGTGAACACATGCCGCTACGCCGGAAAGAACAAGAGCCGCTATACCAAGTCGGGTCTCATCAAGGGACGTACCAACGCCTTCAAGAAGGCCATCGTAACCCTGAAGGAAGGCGATGTTATTGATTTCTATAGCAATATTTAATAAGAGAAATGGCAGTACGTAAATTTAAGCCCACAACCCCGGGCCAAAGACACAAGATTATAGGTACCTTCGAAGAGATTACTGCATCGGTACCTGAGAAGTCTCTCGTTTACGGCAAGCGTTCGACTGGCGGCCGCAACAATACCGGTAAGATGACCATGCGTTACATCGGTGGCGGCCACAAGAAGTTGTATCGTATCGTTGACTTCAAACGAGAGAAGGATGGTGTTCCAGCAGTCGTGAAGACTATCGAGTATGATCCGAACCGTTCGGCTCGTATCGCTCTGCTCTTCTATGCTGATGGTGAAAAACGTTATATTATTGCTCCCAACGGATTGAAGGTCGGAGACACTGTGATGAGTGGTCCCGACGCAGCTCCCGAGGTGGGAAATGCCCTGCCCCTGCAGAACATCCCCGTCGGTACTGTAATCCACAACATCGAGCTCCGTCCCGGCCAGGGCGCGCTGCTCGTACGTTCCGCTGGTAATTTTGCTCAGTTAACATCCCGTGAGGGACGCTATTGCGTGATTAAGTTGCCCTCTGGCGAGACCCGTCAGATTCTCAGTGCCTGCAAGGCTACTGTGGGAAGCGTGGGCAACTCGGATCATGGACTGGAGAGCTCTGGAAAGGCTGGCCGTTCGCGCTGGCTCGGACGTCGCCCCCACAACCGTGGTGTGGTTATGAACCCGCACGACCATCCCATGGGCGGTGGTGAAGGACGCCAGTCTGGAGGTCATCCTCGTTCACGTAAGGGCCTCTATGCAAAGGGTCTCAAGACGCGTGCACCGAAGAAGCAGTCCAACAAGTATATCATCGAAAGAGCTAATAAGTAACCTGTTAACTAGAGTAAAAATATGAGTCGTTCATTAAAGAAAGGTCCGTATATTGAAGTCAAGCTCGAGAATAGAATTCTCGCCATGAACGAAAGTGGCAAGAAGAACGTCGTGAAGACCTGGTCTCGTGCATCGATGATTTCCCCCGACTTTGTAGGTCATACGGTAGCCGTTCACAACGGAAATAAGTTTATTCCTGTTTACGTTACAGAAAATATGGTTGGACATAAACTGGGAGAGTTCGCTCCTACCCGCAAGTTCGGTGGCCATGCAGGTAACAAGAAAAAGTAAGCAGGGCAATTAGTTGAAACATTAGAGTGATAATATAATGGGAAAAAGAAAGAAATTAGCTGCTGACGCAAGAAAGGCAGCCCTCAAGACCCAGTATTTCGCAAAATTACGGAATGTGCCTTCTTCTCCCCGCAAGATGAGATATGTGGTTGATTTGGTTCGCGGCATGGAGGTTAATAGAGCATTGGGAACCCTGAAGTTCTGCTCGAAGGCTGCATCGGCCGACGTGGAGAAGCTGCTCCGCTCGGCAATTGCCAACTGGGAACAGAAGAATGAGCGTAAAGCTGAGGATGGCGAACTCTATATCACAAAGATTTTTGTGGATGAAGGTGTTACCCTGAAGCGAATGAGACCTGCTCCACAAGGTCGTGGTTATAGAATCCGCAAGCGTTCTAACCATGTAACTTTGTTTGTCGATACTAAGAAAGATAATGAATAAGTAGATATGGGACAGAAAGTTAATCCGATAAGTAACCGTCTGGGTTACATCCGTGGTTGGGACTCCAATTGGTATGGTGGCAAGAACTTCGGTGATTCGATTCTGGAGGACACCAAGATACGCAAGTACCTGAACGCACGTCTGGGTGATGCCAGCATCTCGCGTATTGTGATTGAGCGTACGCTGAAGATGGTGACCATCACTGTGTGTACAGCACGTCCCGGCCTGATCATTGGCAAGGGTGGTGAAAAAGTGGACAATCTGAAGGAGGAGTTGAAGAAACTGACCGACAAAGATGTTCAGATCAATATCTATGAGGTGAAGAAGCCCGAGCTCGACGCAGTGATCGTTGCCAATAACATCGCACGTCAGGTAGAAGGCCGTATCTCGTACCGTCGTGCCATCAAGATGGCTGTAGCCAATACGATGCGTGCCGGCGCCGAGGGCATCAAGGTACTCATTGCCGGTCGACTGAATGGCGCCGAGATGGCTCGCTCTGAGATGTTCAAGGAAGGACGTACACCCCTCCATACCCTCCGTGCAGATATCGACTTCTGCCAGGCTGAGGCACTCACGAAGGTGGGTCTGCTCGGTATCAAAGTGTGGATTTGCCGCGGCGAGATCTATGGAAAGAAGGACCTGGCTCCCAACTTCGCACAGCAGAAGGTAAACGGCAGAGGTCCGAGTAACAATGGCGGTAAGAACTTCCGTCGTAAGAAGAACAACAATCGCTAAAACTGAATCATTATGTTACAGCCGAAAAGAACTAAATACAGAAGACCGCAAAAAGGTCGTTGCAAGGGCAACGCCATGCGTGGCAACCAGTTGGCTTTTGGCTCCTTTGGTATCAAGTCGCTTGACACCCATTGGATTACCGCAGCACAGATTGAAGCCGCCCGTGTGGCTATGACACGTTACATGCAGCGTGAAGGCCAGAGTTGGATCCGCATTTTCCCCGACAAGCCCATCACCAAGAAGCCTGCCGACGTACGTATGGGTAAAGGTAAGGGTGACCCCGTGGGATATGTTTTCCCCATCACGCCGGGACGTATTATATTCGAGATTGAAGGCGTCTCCTACGACATTGCAAAGGAGGCTCTTCGCTTGGCAGCACAGAAACTCCCTGTGACCACCAAGTTTGTAGTTAGAAGAGATTACGATAAAAACGCATAACTATGAAGATGGCAGAAATTAACGGAATGACGACTGCCGAGCTGGCAGAGCGCATTCAGACGGAACAGGCAAGCTACAACCAGCTGCTGCTGAACCACGCTGTTTCTCCCCTCGAAAACAATTCTCAGATCAGAATTGCGCGTCGTAATATCGCTCGTATGAAGACGGTGCTCCGTCAGAGGGAACTTAACAAATAATAATGGTCTTAGACATGGAAGAAAGGAATTTAAGAAAGACAAGAACGGGTGTCGTAATCAGCGACAAAATGGATAAGACCATTGTTGTGGCAGCCAAGTTCAAGGAGAAGCACCCGATATATGGTAAGTTCGTTTCCAAAACGAAGAAGTACCATGTACATGACGAGAAGAACGATTGCCACAGAGGCGATACCGTTCTCATCATGGAAACTCGTCCCCTGAGCAAGACGAAGAGATGGAGAGTAGTTGAAATCATCGAAAGAGCGAAGTAATTATGATACAGACAGAAACTAGTTTAGTCGTTGCAGACAACAGCGGAGCCAAGGAGTGCCTGTGCATTCGCGTGCTTGGTGGTACGCGTCGTCGCTATGCGTCTGTAGGTGACGTGATTGTGGTCACTGTTAAGAACGTGATCCCATCAAGTGAAATTAAGAAGGGTACCGTCTCAAAGGCCTTGATAGTACGTACTAAGAAGGAAGTCCGTCGTGCTGATGGCTCCTATATTCGTTTTGATGATAACGCCTGTGTGCTGCTGAACAATGCAGGCGAGTTGCGCGGTAGTCGTATTTTCGGTCCGGTCGCACGTGAGCTGCGTGCCGTGAACATGAAGGTCGTTTCTCTGGCACCCGAGGTTCTTTAATTAACCGTTAAGAATAGTAAGTAATGAACAAGTTACACATTAAGAAAGGCGATACAGTTTACGTCAACTCTGGTAATGACAAGGGCCAGACGGGTAAAGTGTTGAAGGTGCTCGTAAAGGAGCAGCGCGCCATTGTTGAGGGTGTCAACCTGGTTTCCAAAAGCCAGAAGCCCAGCGCAAAGAACCCTCAAGGAGGCATCGTAAAGCAGGAAGCTCCCATTCGAATTTCAAAGCTGAATCCTGTGGTGGATGGCAAGGCCGTTCGCTCCAATGGTAAGGCAATGAATGTAACTATAAAATAATAGGAGAACATACAATGGCAAATACTGCAAGCCTTAAGAAAGAATATGCAGAGCGTATCGCTCCGGCATTGATGAAGCAATTCAATTATACTTCTTCTATGCAGATTCCTGTGCTGAAGAAGATTGTCATAAATCAAGGTCTTGGTATGGCCACCGCAGACAAGAAGATTATCGAGGTGGCTGTCAATGAAATTACTGCGATCACTGGTCAGAAGGCTGTTGCTACGGTTTCCAAGAAGGACGTGGCCAACTTCAAGCTTCGTAAGAAAATGCCCATCGGCGTGATGGTTACGCTGCGCCGTGAGCGCATGTATGAGTTTCTCGAGAAGCTCGTGCGTGTCGCACTGCCCCGTATCCGCGACTTCAAGGGTATCGAGAGCAAGTTCGACGGACGTGGTAACTACACTTTGGGTATCGAGGAGCAGATTATCTTCCCCGAGATTAACATTGATACCATCGATCGTATCCTGGGTATGAACATCACCTTCGTTACGACAGCCAAGACGGATGAGGAGGGTTACGCACTGCTGAAGGCATTCGGCCTCCCCTTTAAAAACGCTAAAAACGACTGATAAGTTATGGCAAAAGAATCAATGAAGGCCCGCGAGGTGAAAAGAGCTAAACTCGTGGCCAAGTATGCAGAGAAGCGTGCCGCACTGAAGAAGATTGTGAACACGGGCGACCCCGTAGAAGCCTATGAGGCTGCACGCAAGTTGCAGGCTATTCCTCGCAACGCCAACCCCATTCGTCTGCACAACCGTTGCAAGATTACGGGACGTCCCAAGGGTTACATCCGCCTCTTCGGTATCTCCCGAATCCAGTTCCGTGAGATGGCGTCAAGTGGACTGATTCCTGGAGTAAAAAAGGCCAGCTGGTAAATAAGTTTTTAATATTGTCGGGAGAGCCCCGATTAATTAAATCTCAAAATTATGACAGATCCTATTGCAGATTATTTGACGAGATTGCGTAATGCAATTCAGGCAAAGCACAGGGTTGTGGAAGTGCCTGCGTCGAATTTGAAGAAGGAAATCACGAAGATTCTCTTCGAGAAGGGTTACATCCTGAACTACAAGTTCGTGGAGGATGGCCCTCAGGGTACAATTAAAATCGCATTGAAGTACGATGCCGTGAACAAGGTGAATGCGATTAAGAAGTTGATTCGTGTCTCGTCGCCGGGTATGCGTAAGTACACCGGTTACAAAGACATGCCGAGAGTTATTAACGGACTGGGCATTGCTATCTTGTCCACGTCTAAGGGAGTAATGACAGACAAGGAAGCTTCGACACTGAAGATCGGTGGTGAGGTTCTTTGCTATGTATATTAATGGTGGAGGATTGAATTATGTCAAGAATAGGTAAATTGCCCATCAGCATCCCCGCAGGCGTTACAATTAACGTCAGTGACGATAACGTGGTTACCGTAAAGGGAAAGAAAGGTGAACTGAAGCAGGCTGTGGACCCCTCCATCAAGATCAATCTGTCTGACTCTGAACTCACTTTCGAGGTAGATGAGAACAACGATACGGTAGAGGCAAAGCAGAAGCATGCCTTCCATGGCCTGTATCGTGCGCTTATTAATAATATGGTAGTCGGCGTGTCCGAGGGTTACAAGAAGCAGATGGAACTGGTCGGAGTCGGTTACCGTGTCTCCAATCAGGGCAACCTCCTGGAGTTCGCACTGGGATATACACACCCCATTCTGATTATGCTTCCTCCCGAAATCAAGGTGGAGACGAAGTCCGAGAGAAACCAGAATCCGCAGATTATTCTCGAATCCTGTGACAAGCAACTGCTCGGTCAGGTGTGTGCAAAAATTCGTTCTTTCCGTAAGCCGGAACCTTACAAGGGCAAAGGTATATTGTTCGTTGGCGAACAGATTCGCAGAAAGTCTGGTAAGTCGGCAGGTGCTAAGTAACTTTAAAATTGTAAGACTATGATTACTAAAATAGAAAGACGAATTAAGATTAAGTACAGAGTACGTAATAAGATCTTTGGCACGGCAGAGCGTCCCCGCATGTCTGTGTTCAGAAGCAACAAGCAGATATACGTGCAGATCATCAACGATCTGACAGGTACCACTCTGGTCGCCGCCTCTTCCCTCGGCATGGAGACATGTCCCAAGAAGGAGCAGGCTGCAAAGGTTGGTGAACTGGCAGCCAAGAAGGCTTTGGAGGCTGGCATCACTACCGTAGTGTTTGACCGTAATGGATACCTCTATCACGGACGAGTGAAGGAAGTCGCTGATGCGGCACGTAAGGGTGGACTTAAATTCTAAAGATTATGGCACTGAATAAGGTAAAGATAAGTAGTGACATCGAATTAAAAGACCGACTGGTCGCTATCAACCGTGTGACGAAGGTTACCAAGGGTGGCCGTACGTTCACCTTCTCCGCCATTGTCGTTGTCGGCAATGAGAACGGAATTGTAGGCTGGGGCTTGGGCAAGGCTGGCGAAGTAACCGCTGCCATTGCCAAGGGCGTCGAGGCTGCAAAGAAGAATCTGGTAAAGGTTCCCGTGCTGAAGGGTACGGTCCCCCATGAGGCTACAGCCAAATTTGGCGGTGCCGAGGTGTTAATCATGCCTGCATCGACCGGTACCGGCGTGGTAGCTGGCGGCGCCATGCGTGCTGTGCTGGACAGCGTGGGCGTGAAGGACTGCTTGGCCAAGTCCAAGGGTTCCTCGAACCCCCACAATCTCGTGAAGGCTACGATTGTTGCCCTTTCGGAAATGCGTGACGCAAAGACCGTGGCTGCAAACCGTGGCATTAGTATGGACAAGGTATTCAAGGGTTAAGATTATTCATTATGGCAACGATTAAAGTAAAACAGGTAAGAAGCAGGATTCATGCTCCTCGCAACCAGAAGGCCACATTGGATACTCTGGGTCTGAAGAAGCTGAACCAGATTGTCGAGATTGAGGATACGCCCGCAAACCGCGGTCTGGTTAGAACTGTGCACCACTTGGTGGAGGTGATTGATTAGTCGAGTAAAGAATCTGTTAATTTAGCGATATTATGAAATTAAATAGTTTGAAACCCGCGAGTGGTTCTACTCATAGCCGCAGAAGACTGGGACGTGGTCCCGGCTCGGGTCTTGGTGGCACTTCAACGCGTGGCCACAAGGGTGCAAAGGCACGCTCTGGTTATAAGAAGAAAGTAGGATTTGAGGGAGGCCAGATGCCTCTGCAGCGTCGTCTGCCGAAGTTTGGCTTCAAGAATATCAACCGTATCGAGTATCAGCCAGTGAATCTTTCATCGATTCAGAAGCTCGCCGAGAAGCAGAATCTTACGAAGGTCGGTATTGAGGAGTTGGTTGCAGCACGTTTGGTGGATGCCAAGGGATTGGTAAAGATTCTTGGTTATGGCACACTGACGGCAAAGGTTGATGTTGTCGCACATGCATTCTCCAAATCTGCAGAGGCTGCCATTCAGGCTGCCGGTGGTACTGCAACAAAACTTTAAAGTCTGATGAAAAAGTTTATTGAAACATTACGGAACATATGGCGTGTTGAGGATTTGAGAACTCGAATCCTCATCACACTGGGTTTTGCCGCGATGTACCGTTTTGGCTCGTTCATCGTGTTGCCGGGTATCAATCCCGCTGCACTGACGGCCCTTCACGAGCAGACCAGCACTGGCTTGATGTCATTGTTGAATATGTTCTCCGGAGGCGCCTTTGCCAATGCATCCATCTTTGCGTTGGGAATCATGCCTTACATCTCGGCTTCCATTGTTATCCAGCTGTTCGCTTTTGTGGTTCCCTATTTCCAGAAGCTGCAGCGCGAGGGTGAGAGTGGTCGCCGCAAGATGAATCAGTACACACGTTACCTGACGATTCTTATCCTGCTGTTCCAGGCTCCCGGTTATCTGTGGGGAATCCGTATGCAGACGGCTGGTGCGCTTACCCCCGGTGTGAGTTGGCCGCTGTTCATGATTTCCAGCACGGTTATTCTGGCTGCCGGCAGCATGTTTATCCTCTGGCTTGGTGAGCGTATCACCGACAAGGGTATCGGCAATGGCGTGTCTCTGATTATCATGTTGGGTATCATTGCCCGCCTGCCTCAGGCTTTCTTCCAGGAGTTCATTTCTCGTCTGAAGAATGCCGCAGCCGGCGGTCTGGTGATGTTTATTCTCGAGATGGTGTTGCTGCTTGCAGTCATCCTTGCCTCCATCATGCTTGTTCAGGGTACGCGTAAGGTGCCTGTACAGTATGCAAAGCGCATGTATGGTGGTCAGCAGGTTGGCGGTGTACGTCAGTACATCCCCCTGAAGGTGTTTGCTGCCAATGTGATGCCTATCATCTTTGCCCAGGCCATCATGTTCATCCCCATCACTCTGATTCAGATGTTCTCGAATGGCGAGGCTGCAGCATCACCAGTGCTGATGAAATTGTCGGACTCTACCAGCTGGCAGTACAATGTCGTATTTGCCCTGCTGATCATTGCGTTCACCTATTTCTATACAGCAATCACGCTCAACCCGACGCAGATGGCCGAGGACATGAAGCGTAACAACGGATTCATCCCTGGTGTACGTCCGGGTAAGGATACTGCAGACTTTATCGACCGGATCATGGACCGTATCACATTCCCCGGCTCCATCTTCCTGGCCATTATCGCCTGCATGCCTGCCTTTGCCGGCCTGTTGAATGTACAGCCCGAGTTTGCCCAGTTCTTCGGCGGCACCTCGTTGCTGATTCTCGTCGGTGTGGTGCTCGATACGCTGCAGCAGATTGAGAGCCACCTCCTGATGAGACATTACGACGGCCTGCTCAGCTCTGGCCGTATCCATGGTCGTTCGGGCATTACTGCTCATTAATGAGGAACTAATCAGCAATGATTTTTCTCAAGACCGAGGATGAAATAGAATTGATGCGTGCGGCCAACCTTCTGGTTGCTGCCACCCTGGCCGAAGTGGGAAAGCACATCCAGCCGGGCGTCACCACCAAGCAGTTGGACCGCATTGCCGATGAGTTCATACGTGACCACGGAGCTGTGCCCACCTTCAAGGGTTTTCCCAATCCCTATGGGGGGCCGTTCCCTGCATCCATCTGTACCTCTGTAAATGATCAGGTGGTGCATGGCGTGCCTAACGACTCTCCCCTCAACGAGGGTGACATAGTCTCGGTGGATTGCGGAACCCTGTTGGATGGCTTCAATGGCGACTCATGCTACACGTTCTGTGTGGGCGAGGTGACGGACGAGATCCGCAGTTTCCTGCACGCTGTGAAGGAGTCGCTCTACAAGGGCATCGAAACGGCCCTCCCCGGTAGGCGTATCGGAGACATCAGTTGGGCGGTGCAGTCATATTGTGAGGAGCGTGGTCTTGGTGTGGTTCGCGAGTTTGTCGGTCACGGCATCGGTCGCGAGATGCATGAAGACCCCCAGGTGCCCAATTATGGGCGCCGCGGCAATGGCCCGATGATAAAGAATGGCCTTTGCATCGCCATCGAACCGATGATTACGCGCGGCAATCCCCAGGTATATATGGAGCCTGACAAGTGGACCATCCGCACGCGTGACGGCCAGTGGGCAGCCCACTTTGAGCACACCATCGCCATTCATCATGGCAAGGCAGACATCCTCTCGTCGTTTGAGGAAATAGAAAGAATAGAGAATCAAAAATAGAGCATGGCTAAACAGGCAGTAATAGAACAAGATGGAGTAATCGTGGAGTCACTCTCCAATGCAATGTTCCGCGTTGAGCTGGAGATCGGTCAGAAGATTATCTGCAACATCTCGGGTAAGATGAGGATGCATTATATCAAGATCCTTCCCGGCGACAAGGTGAAGGTGGAGATGAGTCCCTACGACCTTACCAAGGGTCGCATCGTATTCCGATATAAATAATAATATCAATATGAAAACAAGAGCTTCTTTAAAGAAACGTACCCCTGATTGCAAGATAGTTCGTCGCAAGGGTCGTTTGTATGTGATTAACAAGAAAAACCCCAAGTTCAAGACACGTCAGGGGTAACATTATTGCATTAAACAGATAGTATATGGCAATTAGAATCGTTGGTGTAGATTTGCCTCAGAACAAGCGAGGCGAAATCGCTTTGACCTATGTATATGGCATAGGTCGCAGTAGCTCGGCCAAGATCTTGGAGAAGGCAGGAGTTGACAAGGACAAGAAGGTCTGTGACTGGACAGACGAGGAAGCAGGAAAGATTCGTGAGGTAATCGCTGCAGACTACAAGGTGGAGGGTGACCTTCGCTCAGAGATTGCGATGAACATCAAGCGACTGATGGATATCGGTTGTTATCGTGGTGTCCGCCATCGTAACGGCCTGCCCGTACGCGGTCAGAGCACGAAGAACAATGCTCGTACGCGCAAGGGTAAGAAGAAGACCGTTGCAAACAAGAAAAAGGCTACTAAATAATCACTGATATGGCAAAGAAAACAGTTGCAGCAAAGAAAAGAAACGTGAAGGTTGACGCTAACGGTCAGCTGCACGTGCACAGCTCATTCAACAATATTATTGTTAGTTTGGCCAATAGCGAGGGTCAGGTGATTTCTTGGTCTTCGGCTGGCAAGATGGGCTTCCGTGGTTCCAAGAAGAATACTCCCTACGCCGCTCAGATGGCTGCCCAGGATTGTGCCAAGGTAGCTTACGACCTGGGCCTGCGCAAGGTGAAGGCCTATGTCAAGGGTCCCGGCAACGGCCGTGAGTCTGCCATTCGCACCATCCATGGTGCCGGTATCGAGGTCACCGAGATTGTGGACGTGACTCCGCTGCCTCACAATGGCTGCCGCCCTCCCAAGAGAAGAAGAGTATAATTCATTCATGGACCCTATAAAAACAAGATAAGTATTATGGCAAGATATACTGGACCAAAATCAAGAATCGCTCGTCGTTTCGGCGAAGCAATCTTCGGACCGGACAAGGTGTTGTCCAAGCGCAACTTCCCTCCCGGCCAGCATGGCAACAATCGTCGCCGCAAGACTTCCGAGTATGGCATCATGCTTGCCGAGAAGCAGAAGGCCAAGTACACCTATGGCGTGCTTGAGAAGCAGTTCCGCAACATGTTCGAGAAGGCATCCCGCACCAGCGGCATTACCGGTGAGATCCTGCTGCAGAACCTTGAGAGCCGTCTGGACAATGTAGTTTACCGTCTGGGCATTGCTCCCACGCGTGCTGCTGCTCGCCAGCTGGTGAACCACAAGCACATTGTGGTGGATGGCAAGGTGGTGGGTATCCCATCCTATTCCGTGAAGCCTGGTCAGATTGTCGGTGTCCGCGAGCGTTCCAAGAGCCTCGAAGTCATCGATGCCGCTTTGGCAGGTTTCAATCACAGCAAGTATCCTTGGCTCGAGTGGGACGAGGCACAGAAGGCAGGCAAGCTGCTTCACAAGCCTCAGCGTGCCGATATCCCCGAGACCATTAAGGAGCAATTGATCGTTGAGTTGTACTCTAAATAATAATTAAGGATGGCGATATTAGCATTTCAAAAACCCGATAAGGTAATAATGTTGGAGGCGGACGACAAGTTCGGCAAGTTCGAATTCCGTCCTCTGGAAGGCGGCTTTGGTATCACCATTGGTAATGCTTTGCGCCGTATCCTCCTCTCCTCCCTGGATGGCTTTGCCATCAACACCGTCTCCATTGCCGGTGTTGAGCATGAGTTTGCAACCATCCCTGGCGTGAAGGAGGATGTCACCAACATTATACTCAACCTGAAACAAGTGCGTTTCAGACAAACAGTAGAAGAATTCGAGAACGAGAAAGTTAGCGTTACCGTTGAGAACGTCACAGAGTTCAAGGCTGGCGACTTTAACAAGTATCTGACAGGATTTGAAGTGTTAAACCCTGAATTAGTTATTTGCCATTTAGATGCCAAAGCAACGATGCAGATTGAGATTAGCGTGAACAAAGGTCGTGGTTACGTCCCCGCCGAGGAGAACCGTGCCTACTGTACCGATGTGAACGTGCTGCCTATTGATTCAATTTACACTCCTATCCGTAATGTCAAGTACTCGGTCGAGAACTTCCGCGTAGAGCAGAAGACCGACTATGAGAAACTCGTGCTTGAAATCACCACGGATGGTTCCATTCACCCGAAGGATGCCTTGAAGGAGGCTGCCCGCATCCTCATCCACCACTTCATGCTCTTCTCCGACGAGAAAATCACGCTCGAGAACAGCGATGTGGACGGCAATGAGGAGTTTGACGAGGAAGTGCTCCACATGCGCCAGCTTCTGAAGACCAAGCTTGTGGATATGGATCTCTCCGTACGCGCCCTCAACTGCCTGAAGGCTGCCAACGTAGAGACTCTGGGCGACCTCGTCCAGTACAACAAGACGGACCTCCTGAAGTTCCGCAACTTCGGCAAGAAATCGCTCACGGAGCTTGATGATTTGCTCGAGAGTCTGAATCTGTCGTTTGGAACCGACATTTCACGGTATAAATTAGAAAAAGATTAAGAAAGACAATGAGACATAACAAGAAATTCAACCATCTGGGTCGTACTGCATCCCACAGGCAGGCCATGCTGGCCAACATGACCGTCTCCCTGATCATGCACAAAAGAATCACTACGACCTTGGCCAAGGCAAAAGCCCTGAAGAAGTACGCTGAGCCGCTGATTACCAAATCAAAGGAAGACACCACCAATTCCCGTCGTGTCGTGTTCAGCTACCTGCAGGACAAGACTGCCATCACCGAGTTGTTCACCGTCGTGGCACAGAAGGTCGGCGACCGTCCTGGTGGCTACACCCGCATCATCAAGACCGGGTTCCGTCCCAGTGACAATGCCCCCATGTGCTTCATCGAACTCGTTGATTTCGACGAGAACATGGCCAAGACCGCCAAGAAGGCCAAGCGTACCCGTCGTTCCTCGAAGAAGAGCGCCGAAGCTGCTCCTGCAGCCGAGCCCGCAGCCGAGGCACCCGCCGAGAACGCCGAATAAGGCCCAAAGCACATACTATAAAGATTGCAATAATGTTGCCGCTCTGTCCGCGAAGGATGGAGCGGCTTTTTTTTGCTCGTACACCAGAGAAAAAATTTTCTCTCACGTGGGCGGAAAAATTTAAAGTTTAATGTTTATAGTTTATAGTTTAAAGTCAGTTCTGAAGTTGAAAGTAGTAAGAATCCCTCGCTCGGCTCCGCCGCTTCGCCTTTAGTGCGAAGTCATCGGCTTGCCGCTTCGCTCGTCGAAGTCATCGGCTTGCCGCTTCGCTCGTCGAAGTAATCGGCTCCGCCGCTTCGCCTTTAGTGCGAAGTCATCGGTTTGCCGCTTCGCTCGTCGAAGCGCTCGGCTCCGCCGCTTCGCCTTTAGTGCGAAGTCATCGGCTTGCCGCTTCGCTCGTCGAAGAACTATACACTTTAAACAATACACTTTAAAACTGACTTTACACTTTACACTATACACTATACACTTTAAAAGTGCACTATACACTTTAAAAGCCATCTGTGCGACCCAAAACCGCCACTCGAGTCAAATCATAGCTTCACTCGAGTCAAATCATAGCTTCACTCGAGTCAAATCATCGTTTCACTCGAGTGAAATTGACACGCCACTCAAACGATAGTATGTTCATAGTCCA
>Ga0256407_10005333_pt1 | contig 20712 bp, 17 predicted proteins | sample RumenRJG_04DNA_FD_193489 | JGI IMG/M metagenome (GOLD analysis project Ga0256407, IMG submission 193489) | Bovine rumen microbial communities from Lethbridge, Alberta, Canada - RJG_04 | ecosystem: Host-associated > Mammals > Digestive system > Stomach > Rumen | place: Canada: Alberta... | reverse complement strand
TACAATTTTATAAGATTGCATCTTTTGGTTACAAAGTTAGTAATTAATTGTATATCAACCAAATAAAACAAGTCATGAAATCTTATAAAATTTCATAAAAACGTATTTTAACAGACTCATAATCTGGTGGCCTCAGGTTTAAGTCATATTTGGATTATTGAGAATCAGCAATTTGGAATGATTTCAAGTTGCTGATTTTTCATTATGAGAAAACAATGTAAAAACAAACTGTTTCAGTCTCCGCTTCTATATCATGAAACATTATAGAGTCTCGATGCGGCTACCTACCAAAAAAGAGAACAATGCCATAACGATTCGCATCGTCATGGCACACTCCTAAAAGAAAACAGAAATTACTTTTTCTTCTGTCCCTTACAATCGCTTCGATTGCTCCGAACATGAGCGGGTACATGGATAACTTTACCATCCTGTACTCGATCATAGGCAGGAATACGATTATACTTACGACCTTCGCTATCTTTTGCCATAATCTTTGTAGCCCGTCCTGTGGCGGGGATCCCTAAGTGGCTGCATGTTTCAGGCAACCGTTGTACGAAATAATTATCTCAATTTACTTGCACTGGGCTTCATTATTGCATCAACAATGATTATCTCAGGGCACTTCTTTTTTTGATGGTATAACTCGATTTTCTTGTCCAACAGTTTTTTGATATTGTTGCTTGCAGATTCCTTATCTTTGATAACTAGGTAGAAACTGTCAACAGTCCTTTCTGCTTTTTCGTACGCAGGAAGTTGTTTCAAAAATCCTGCCAGCAGACTACTGCTTGACGCTTTCTTCATCTCTATCAGCACTTTCTTGTTGAATCCACTCGAAAGTTTAAAGTCCAGTTCACCAACCCCTGGGTCACACTCTCTACTCAGGTCGATATTATTAGCAGCGCAGTAGAAATGAGCCATCATATAGAATAGCAACTGTGCAGCTTTCTCATCTCTGAACTCATGGTTGTCATTGTATAACAACCAGTACATGCAGTTATCTTCTATCATTGTCTTGTACTGACCAATGATTTCTCGGGTAATACCAATTACATCAATATTAGCAGAAGTAACATACTGTGCAAGATTGACTGGTGATTTCTTCACCAGCTCAGTCATTCTTATGTCTGCGTAAAGCGACATATTATCACTTACAAAATCGTAACCAATGACATTCAAACTTTTGCAATAATTCAACAAATCATTAAGTAATGCGCTATGAGCCAAAATTGCTTTCTTCCTTTCAGACTTTCGCATCTTCTCAAAGTCAGCCATGTTGATACCGATAGCCTTGCAAACTCTACGTCTCAACTCACGGTTATAGTCACAAACACTGTCAATATCGTCAAAACTTCTGGCTATCGGGAGGTGGGCTAACAAAGATTGAGGTATAAGCAAATATGGTCTTCTCTTAATGAACGGGACTTGATATGCGACATTCTTATGCTTTATATTCCTACCATTGATCCCCATTTCTTTTACCATACGCTGGGTATAAGCCAGGAAATCTTCGAGCAAAACATCTATCGTCATGTCACTGATGCGATCAGCACCTATACCTTCTTCAATAAAAGGCAACAAAGTGAAAAAGGCAGGATCTTTTATTCCTGCCTGAACGATTTCCACACAACTGGTAGCCAGCTGCCTGGACAGCTTACCACTGATGCCATTGCCTTTGGTATTTGACTTAGAATAACCAAGGCCTGTATTTACAACCTCTGGAAAGTGCATCCTTTCAACAATCTGGTTAAAGCATCTATTTTTTATTGACGGATTACTCATACCATTTGTTAAAGCAACAATCTCGTTGAAGTAATCCAGGAATTTATGGTAAGAACCTTCGAATTCGGGAATCTCACACCCCTTCAGTAGCATCGGGTCCACATGGAGTGGTATGTCTCTCTCAATAAGACCGTCGAATATTCCAACTTTTATAAGCTCCCTATGAGGTATTTTGAAATAACTACTATAATGCATAATTCAAAGCATATCTATCCTATAATTAATTCTGCAATCTCTTCTGCTATCTCCCCTACAGTATAAGAAGCCGTATTACGAGCCACTTTATCAGCTAACGATGGCGAATAGTCCAATACCTCCTGTTTGGTAATCCCGTGCCATATTGGTAGTATAACTTGTTCGCCTGTGTTTACTTTCGATATAATTCCATCGAGTTCGTAGTTTGTCCACCCCTTTTTAATGAAAGCCTTCGATAATACCACGATACCAAATCTGCTCTTAGATAAACCGCGATCGATCTTTCTTCGTAAGCTATCACCTATTTTCAGTTCAAATTCATCATACCAGACTTTCAGTCCTTGTTCAACCAATGCTTGAGCTAGAGGGCGGACCACACTGTCTTTATCTTCTGAAGCATGAGATATAAAAACATCATACTCCATATAATTATCTAGAGAATCACCAAATGTCACTCGTTCTCTATGCAATAACGATGGGACAGAGGCTAAAGGTGGTTCTCTGTACTCAGGCAGCAAAGAAGGTAGTTTCGTCACAGAAGAACTTACAGATCCTCTTAATCCAGCTAAATCAACTGTAACATACCAATGACCAGAATTTGGCACTGTCAACACAATTGGCGAACGGGTAACCAAGCCCCCACGGTATCTGTGCTTCCTCCCATTGCGATAATTATTGTAATTTGAGCTATCCATCAATCTGACATTGGCAGCATTTCCTCTTAAAGTAACTTGAATGCGCTCCCCCCTACTACACTGGTGCAGGTCATATACTTGAAACTTCATAGCCGTTACTCTTTTGTTGAATTCGAAATCTGATAACAATAAACGTATGTTGAGTCATCCGTTCCACCTCCTGTATCACCATTCATGCCTTGGCCTAAATAATGTTCCTCTACAGCTTGAGCAGTTGCCTTATCAATTGCATCTATGTAAATCCACCAAGCATTGTCACGATCAACATTATGCTCCGTGAATAAACGACGGTTAACATCATTAGTGATTCCGATATAAAAATCACTGTAATACTGTTTGGTGCTCTCTTGAAGATGAGCATCAATCGCAGCAATAATTTGATTTTTAGTATACTTCATTTTTATTACTCTTTAAAAATAATTACGCCTGCAAATGTAAAACCTTTTTCTCATACCCCCAAATAAAAGTTCAATAAAATGTGAAAAAATCACATCATATATCCCCTTTGGTTATATTTTACCTTTATTTTCTTGTGTGGATGAGAAATAAACGCTAATTTTGCGCCCGAACAACAAAAACAAAGGTGGCGGCAACACCTTATTAAATATACGGCAACTATGTTACAACAATTTACAGTAGAGAACTTCCTCTCTTTCAAAGAAAGAGAAGTTTTCAAACTTCAACCTGGCAAAGGCTCAAGGAATAAAGAACATAAAGTTGAGCCAGTAAAAGGACATTGGATTTTAAAATCCGCTGCATTGTTTGGTCCTAATGCGGGAGGTAAAAGTAATTTCGTAGAAGCACTTGAGTTCGGGAAGCGACTTGTGCTTCTTGGTACTCATGCAGAGACTTTGATAGAGTATCATCCTTTTCGTTTAAGTTCTGAAAGCAAAAAGAAAGATACGACCTTCATCTACCAGATATTATGTAATAATAAAAAGTATGAGTATGGCTTTAGTTATAATGCAGAAAGAATTTCAAGAGAATGGTTGAAGCAAATTACTCGAAAAACGGAATACATAATTTTTGAAAGGGATATTACGTCAAAAGAGCCTTTCAATATATCACATTTAATAAAACTAAATCCAAAAGAGGAAGAAAGACAATTTCTATACTTTTTTGCTAAGGCGACCCCTCAGCACCAACTGTTTCTTCATGAAGTTATTAGTCGCAATCTCCGGGATAATGTCTCAAACATCGAAGATTTGTGGGTAGTTATAAAATGGTTTGTAGATACTTTAAAAGTCCTTTTCCCCGATACTGCATATAAACAAGGTGGTATGTTGAAAGCCGTTAATGACGAACAGCTTAAAGAAAGTTTTGGTGAACTATTACGATATTTCGACACAGGTATTCAAGCCATTGATCTCATTGATGTCGATTTTGAGAAGCTCGGTATAACACAAGATATGAGGCAGTTCATCAAAACTGATTTGTCAAAATCGAGCAATGCAGAAGCATTTGGATCACTTAGATTCGAAAACAATCTATACCTTATAACTTATGTAGACGGCACAATCAAAGCGAAAAAACTTCAAACCCTTCATAACATAATTGACAATGATGAAAAAGAGTATTTTTCATTAGGAGATGAGAGTGATGGCACGCAGCGTATATTCGATTATATACCTTTAATCTTAGATTTGATTCAAGGAGAAAAAGTTTTTGTGATTGATGAAATGGAACGCAGTCTTCATCCGGCATTGATGAGGAAACTGATAGAACTATTCTTCAAATATTCCAAAAACATTTCGACACAACTTATTTTTACGACCCATGAAAGTACCTTAATGGACCAAGACCTGCTTCGAAGGGACGAAATATGGTTGATTGAAAAGAATAAAGGAGGTGTGAGCTCGCTAAATCGCTTAGACGAGAAATTTAACTTACGTTTCGATAAAGAACTTGAAAGAAGTTATCTAAAAGGACTTTTTGGGGCTTCTCCAGACTTTGGGGCAGAGGGTACAATATTAAAATTAAAAGCACTTTTAGACACATAATAGCACAGGGAAATACATCCAATCAACTCAATATTGAAATGATTTGAGGAATGTTTTGAGAAATGTTTTTTTGTATGCATGTGGCTCCAGATGGTTGATTTGACATAAACCTGCACGAGGAGGAGGGATGAAGCCTGCTCCAATGAGCATATGCAGGATGTAATATAGACCATTCCATGAGTACAGGAAAATCATGCAAACACGCTTTAGGTGCTCGCCGTTACATTACAGTCTCGCCTAAGTTGCCGAAAGGTTTCTTGTCATTTATACTCGCTCGTAAAATTTCTGAAATTTCTTGAATTTGCGGGGGACTACTTAAGGGACATCAACCTCCCAATGGCCACTATATCCGCTACCCACATAACGTATATGAGGCATTTTTGCAATATGGCGCTTAATGGTTATTGCACTAACCCCAAATTGCTTTGCTAAGTCTTCTGTGGTAACATTAGGATTATCTTTGATTGCATTCTCAATTTTTCCATCGAGATTAACACCTTGAGTATCACCTTGAGTATCATCTTGAGTGTCACCTTGAGTATCACCCTTTGTTGGTCTCACAAATGTCACTACTACAAAACCACCATTAATTGACCATGTAGGTGCTGCAACGCCTCGTTTCTGGCAAGCCTCAATGATGCGCTTTACGCCTGAGCCCCAGTTCTCAATATAGGTTGTGCTATACAGGACATTGGCAATAAGAGGATTGTAAGGATATGATATGTGAGGCTCGCGGATATTCTCCGGCGTAATCTGTGGAGGCAAGATACCAGGATTCTCCATTTCCATTTCAATTCGGTCGTCGTAGAGGGCGATGCCTATTGTCAGATTATACCGCTCATATTGACGATGACAAAGTGCATTCAATACGGCTTCACGGTATCATGCCTCTCGCGTCAAGCAGCAGTGCCAACATATCAAATACGAAACTAGGAGGGATCGCCACCTGGGCGTTTCTCTCCTTACCGCCAAAAAGCCTCGGAACGCGATTGCTTCCGAGGCCATGACAAAATTAAAAAACCATTCCGTTGCTACTCGAATGAGGTATCCTATTGATCGAAGACACTTGGAATATCCTCTGCAACTCCAGCGGGACAGATGTAATAATGCTCGTAAAGAGGTACATCTTTATAATGATGTAAGAGATTATACTCCGCAACCTCACGTGATTTGAATGTCGCACAACAGTAGTCGTGACCATCTGCTTCAACGCATCTGATTTCGTATTCCTGATCATTTTTCATATTTCGTACATTTCTGAAGTTCCGCCAAGCGGTTTTCAAGTTCTTTTTTCTCTTTATTGGCTTCCCTCAACAGGTGCTGACATTCATCGTGCTGCTGGATGACATCTTTGAGTCTGCTACTGAGGATTTCATGCTTTGCTTCAAGCCCCTCTATTTTTTTGTCTCTTGATTCAACGGACAGTCGGAGCGTCTTGACTAGCTCTTCAAGTTTTGCGATTTGGGCATCATGTTCTGATTTGTTTGATTGGTCTTTTAGTTCCTGTTGGAGTTGGTCGATACACCTTTTGTATTTCTCCAATTCTTCTTTGAGTGCTCTTCTCTCTATCTTGAGACCATCGACTTCTAGCTTGCTGTCCTCGAGCATTTTCATGAGGTCTTTCGTAACCTTGCTCAGACGGCCTGATTTGCCTTCAAGTTTAGCATTTTCTGACGTGAGCTGTTTCTTAAGTTTCATAAACCCCTCGATGTCACCTTTGAGTCCTGCTATCTGCTTTTCTTTTTTTGCGGTATCGGTCTGTTGGCTTTCAAGCTTGGATTTTGCCTCAGCTAATTCGGCTTCTCTCTGCTTGATCGTTTTCTCAAGCTCCTTAATAAGGTCTTCAAGATGGTCCTTTTGGGATTGTAAGTGGGCTTTAACGCTCTCTAAAGAATCAAGGGTATGTTGCTTAACCTCATGGTCTTGCTTCAACTGGTCTATTTCCCTAATAGCAGAAGATAGATCAGCTTTTGATGCTTCAATCTGCTGTAGCAGGTCGGTAATTTGAGCTTCTTTAGCCGCTACTGCGGCATCAAGTTGGGTTTTATGCTTATTGGCAGCATCCAGCAAGGCATGTGAGGCGCGTTGATCACGAGCTAAGTCATCGATATCGATTTTGAAGAGTTTCTTCAAAATCCACCTGCCTAAAGCACTATGTTCTGAATCTGTTGGCATTTTTCTTTATTTCATTTTATCAAAGTTATCGTTGCGGTCAGGATGGAAGTGTCGCATGTATTCATCGATGGTGATGCCCGCTTGGGCGGTGGCTTCCTCGATGGGTTTCTTCTGAATCAGGAAGGCGAATTTGGCTCGCCAATACTTGCCGTCTTTTGGGTCATCCATGAGCAGATCCCAAGCGGCACCCTCGTCGCCGTTGTTGCGGTGAATGATTTCTTTGGCTGCGGTGTGCTTGGCCACCTGCTTCAGGTGGTCACCACGGCGACCACGATCCAGATTATGTTCAAGGTCGTTGCACTTCACATTGATGGCGATTGGATTATGGGAGTCTGCAATGCGCTGTACATAGTCAAAGTACGGTACATCCTTGCTATGTGTGAGCAAGCGCAGCGCATCAACCACCTCGGGTTCAATGCCCGCTTCAAGCAGGTCTTCAAACGTCCATTCGGTGTCCTCCACCACATCATGCAGAACCCCGGCAACAATCTCGCTCTCATTGTTGCCCTTCAGTGCGACTGTGAGAGGATGCAGTATCACAGGGTTGCCGTCAAGGTCGCGCTGCCCTTTGTGGGCTTTCAGCGCAATTCCTAATGCAATCTCAATCTGTGACAACTCTTTATTCATAGACTGCTATTCATGATTGTTCCAAAGCTTATTGTAGGCTTTTTTGATAATGTCGGCCATGAGGTGACGGCGCTTATCAAGGAAGTCGAAGTAGTCCATTGTTTCAAAACCATCGGGGATGGCATTGTTGGCAAGATGCTTGGCATAGTCATCTGGGCTATACTGAGCTTTGAATTTGTCAATATATTGAGCTGGAGCATCATCCGAAATAGCAATGTTGGTTCCGTAATCAAGATATGTGAAATTTGCCAACTGATTGCGGTCGCGATCAGATTCAATGCCAATAGTCTCAAGATAATGCTTAGGGAAGATATGGTGCTTGTCTATAGACTTCTTTTCACCACTGGTGCCGACAATCCAATACCGAGATTGAGGCGTGTTTGAAAACAACATCGGAGTTCCGAGAACATTGACTGAAGCAACATAGCCAAACCAGACAGGTGAAGCGGCTGAAGATGAAGTCAAGTCGTTAACCAGCTGTGTTGAGAAATAGTTCTCATTCATTTCTAACTTGACAGCATTGTCAAGATAGTTAATGAACTCGTCGGCACTGTGAATATTTCTCAAATCGGCCATCTGACGTTCAACTGTAGATTCTGGAGAAGATGAATAGAACGACCTTATTGTTGCCATGAAAATCCAACGCACCAATGATTGACGCAAAGCCATGGGCGGTACTTTATACTCATATTTTCCTATCAGATAGAAAACATAGCTGAATACCACAACGTAGTTTGATCGAACCATTTCCTTGCCGAGATAACCTGCCTCGGAGAACATATTGATAAATGCGTGCCAATCTGTGAGATTAATTGCACGGTCTAATGCTTCTCCAAAAAGCTTGATGTTCTGTTCTCGAGTTTCAACCGACGTTTCGCCTGTTTCTAGGTTATCACCGCGCAGAAGCTTATAGCCATATCTCATTCGAGCACGATGGAAACCATAACCTATCGCCACACGAATGATGTGCGATGGCTCAACCTCAATGATTTGGTTATATGATGTACCCTCTGCAGGTACACGAGAATCAGCGCAGAATTTCTTAATCTTGTCGTGGATTTCATTATCATACACGGCAAGCAGCGTTTCGATGAAGTTATTTTCATTGAGATTTTGACCGCCTGAGTTGACGCGACGGAAAATCTCGGCAACATCTTCCTCGTCAGCTTTAGACAGGATGCGTAACGTTGGTATAGTATATTTTCGGAGGCTTAACAAGGAATTGATATTATCCTCAATCCAGTCCTGTTCTTCCTCGGACAATTCATTCAGGCCGTTTCTTTTTCGGCCCTCATTCATCCGGGCATACAATTCACGCCTGAATCGGCCAAGTTCCATGTTATCGTATGCCTTGAACACTTCGGCAATATCAGCAATTACTTGATAGCTGCGCTCAAATGCCTGTGTCCAAACATTGAACTCCATCGTTATGGGATCAAAAGAGATTTTGATACGCCTTTCCTGGAAATTCTTATCAAGCACTTTAGTGCCGGTTATCGCCGCCAGCAACGATGTCAAGCGTTGCTGGCCATCAATAACAAGATCATCTGGGCGGTTGAATTGTTTATCTCCTACCCCGATATTCTTTGTATTAACATAGTCGGCAGGTGATGACCACAGCATGACGTATCCTACAGGGAAACCCTTCATCATTGAATCAAACAAGTCGCGCACCTTGGAATCGGCCCATACAAATGGCCGTTGCAAATCGGGCAACCCGATTCTGCCATTTAGCACATCTGCAAGCAGGTTACCTACTTGTCTGTCAACTCGTTCAAATAATTCTTGTGCCATTCTAATATATCGTCTTATTTTCTAGTTAATAGTGCAAATTTACAAATTATCCTTGAAATGGGCTTCATGTATAGCAACGATTAATGCTAAACCGCCTTATTCTCACTCAAAAAATGATCTTGAAGGCAAATAAGTGAACTCTTTTGCCATTTTAAGTATTATTTTGTACAGTTTCTCGCTGAAAAAGATAAATCAGAATTTAGCGACACCTAACCGTTCATATTATTTCAGGCAGTAGTCGAAAGGCATTGTCATCTATACACATTTGGAAAAGGTTGATTTGTTGATTTAACTTCTCTCGAGCATATAGGATGATTTTTTCTTTCTCTGTTGGCTCTATGTTGACACCAAAATAGATGGACTCAAAACACTCGCCTTTCAACGGCAGATAGTGGTGTATTTCACGCCAATCCCATTCTTCCTTATCTTGATCAGCTTGTGCAGGAGTGAGAGCAGCGTACATAGGACTTGGTTTTGGCATGACCAATCTTACCTCTTGTTCATATTCCCACGCTTTTGCTTTAGTTTTCCATTGATAACTGTATTTATCTTGCGCAGAATGATATGCGTTGGGACGTTCTATGATATCCATGTATTGAACATCAAGAACAAGTGGTTCAAGAAATATTGTACCAAACGTTGGAGGGACGGATTCCATGACTTTATCTATATCAAGTCCAATACATACACCTTTGTGATTATAGCAGTAATGGCTCCACATGAGTAATGAATCATTGACTTTTGATAAACTACAGAGCCATGTATCGTTGCGTAGATTGAGAGCATCGGTTTCTTCTTTATCTATCCACCATTTCTCAGGAATCCATCCATGTAACTTAGAGCTAGGCACATTCGAGTAGTCGATCAACTTAGGATGACAATCGAAAGGATCATTCAGTTGTGAAGCATTGGTGAATTGGAGATTCTGGTTTCCAATCATGCTCTTTGCGCCAACGATATCCAAATATTTATAGAGGATGTGAGACATGTATTCTATTGTTATTATATTCGGCAAAGTTAGTCAAAAACTAATAATGTTGAAACAATCTATTTAATTATGTAACAATCAATAAGCCACATTATGCGGACTGGATTCTTCCAAACGGCTGGATCTGGGTGCGTCTTGATGAAATCTGTGAAATAAAAGGCGGAAAGAGAATTCCACGTGGAATGAAACTAACTGACAATGTGACTTCACATATCTACATACGTGTTACAGACATGAAGGACTGCTCAGTCGATATGAGCGGACTAAAATATATAACTGATGAGATATATGATTTCATCAGGAATTATACCATATCAGCAAATGATCTTTATATTACTATAGCTGGCTCCATAGGACGGGTTGGCGAAATTCCGAAAGAATTACATAACGCAAATTTGACAGAAAATGCTGCAAAACTAACTAACATCATTTGCGATAAAAAGTTCTTAATGTATGCTCTTTTGAGTGATATAGCACAATCACATTTTACATCACGTTTTCATCAAGTAGCCCAACCTAAATTATCAATTGAGACGGCTAGTTGCACATTGATTCCTTTACCTCCGTTAAACGAACAGGCAAGAATAGTTAATGAAATAGACCATCTTTTTGCTACAATTAAGGATATAGACAAATCAACTTTTGAGTTATCATCGGCTATATCGCAAGTCAAATCAAAAATTCTTGAACTTGCGATAAACGGTAAACTCGTGCCGCAAGATCCGGCTGATGAACCTGCAGTCGACTTACTGAAAAGAGTAAATCCTAATGCGGTTGTACCTGCTGATACATCGCATTACAATGGTCAAAATCTTCCGAATGGGTGGATTCAGTGTAAATTCTCTGATCTATTTAATGTTAGATCTGCTCGACGAGTACACAAAGCAGATTGGAGAAGTGAAGGCATTCCATTTTATAGAGCAAGAGAAATAGGAAAACTCTCTGATTTGGGTACTGTTGATAATGACTTATACATTGACAATTTATTATATAGTGAATTTGCGAAATCAGGTGTGCCTCAGTCTGGAGATATAATGATAACCGCTGTCGGAACGCTTGGGAAGACTTATATCGTAAGAAAAGGGGATAAGTTTTACTATAAAGATGGTAGTGTCTTGTGTATAGAAAACCGAAATGGAATAGACCCACGGTATATTGAAATGTTTATTTCTTCATCACATTTTAAAGAACAATATATTTGGGAATCGCAAGGTACAACCGTCGCAACACTTACCATGGACAGAATTAATTCTTATTCTTTCGTTTTGCCACCGCTTAATGAACAGAAACGGATTGTTTCTAAGGTTGATGAACTGTTTGCAGTGATTGATCAAATACAACAATCGTTGGAGTGAGCGCGACTCCAACGATTGAGTTTTACCAGTTTACGATCTTATCAACGATAGCCCGTTGCTCACTGGCTGTCCGACGCAAGTAAATGCGGGTTGTCTCAATGCTCTCGTGGCCCATCAGGTCGGCAAGGAGGGCAATGTCGTTGAAACGGTCAAGGAAATTCTTTGCAAAACGATGACGGAACGAGTGTGGGTAAACAACGTCTCTATTTAAGCCATATATCTCTGCAAAGTGTTTCAGTTGCTGAGCTATACCACGAGTTGTAATGCGCTGACCAAAACGATTAAGGAACAAATAGCCCGAAGTTTGATTGCGTTTTTCAAGCCATCTCATGGCCTCTGTTCGCAAGTTCTTCGGAATGTATAAGCGCCGCAACTTGCCACCTTTAGAGTAGATGTCCAGGTATCCAATCTGGACATGCTCGGCTTTGATTTGTACCAACTCACTGACACGCGCTCCAGTGGCAGTGAGAAACCAAACCACAAAATACCAATCCTCGTAACCATCAGCTTTGAGTTTTGTTTTTAGGAACTGGTAATCAGCGTTGCTGATCACATTCTCCAAGAAGTTCTTTTGCTGAACCTTGACAAACTTCATTTTCAGTTTGTCGAGTTTCAGGAACTCAAGATACTTGTTCATGCCTTGTAAACGCAGGTTTACAGTTTGTGGCTTGAACGTTTCTACCAGATACCCTTTGTAAGCCAAAAGGTTCTTGCACGTCACCCCATCATAATGCGATAGGAAATAGCGTACCGTCCACATGTAGGACGTAACGGTGTTGTTTGACAAGTTCTGCTTGTCAAGGAATCTTTTGAATTTTGTTACCATAAAAACTTAGTTTTAATAAAAAGCAGTAACAAAATAAACATTTCCTACATCGCATTATCAGCACCTGCCGCAAGGATGGTGCGTTTGCAAGTTAGAAGTTATTGTTGAATATGAGCAACCGCAACGATATATAGTGGAATCCACTGAATACAGCGATGCTTATAAAACGCCAGTGTTAACAGCCGGCAAATCGTTTGTTATAGGTCATACAAACGAAACTGCAGGTGTGTTCAACAAAGTGCCAGTAATCATATTTGATGATTTCACAACGGACTCAAAGTATGTCGATTTTCCCTTTAAGGTTAAATCGTCCGCCATGAAGATACTTCATGTTAATAGTGGGGTGAATATCAAATATGTCTATTACTTCATGTCTATAACTCGCTTGGTGGGAAAAACCCACAAGCGATATTGGATATCAGAGTATTCCAAACTGGATATTCCGTTACCTCCCTATAATGAACAATGCCGTATTGTTGATGCGATTGAACGCATCAATAATAGAATTGATGATATTGCTGAGGCCTTATAAAGCCTCAGTAAGTTCGCTTATTTTTGACATCAATTCATATGTGCGTCTCACAATTCTTATTTGTTCAGCAATGGGTGGCACAGGTACGAGGATTTCTCTGAACATCTTCTTATTAAGGTGGGGAATTGCAGAACCCACTTTATTGTCTCGCAGGCGTTTCTGATAAATCCTTATAATCAGCTTCACATACTCGGCATTCATTTCTTCGTTAATATCAAGCAATTTGAATGTACTACCTTGATAGCCATTTATGGGGGCAGTGAAAATCTCTCCAGAGTTTTCTCCATCCACAAGTATCATTGTCGTTTTCTCTGGAACAAAACGCCCTTTATTCAGGGCGTTCCCTTCGCTTTTCCCTCTCAGATACTTTGCGTCAAGGTTGATTAGTTCCATATCCTCAATTTTTTCGCCGTCATATAGTTGACAAATATAATTCATTGTCGTGTAGCACCATCCATTAGGTAATTGCCCATAATGCGATGTATCGGCAGATACAACCGCATTAGGGTTAACTCGTTTAAGCAAGACTTCGGCTGGTTCATCAGCTGGATCTTGCGGAACGAGTTTACCACTTATCGCAAGTTCTAGAATCTTAGCTTTGACTTGCGAAAGCGAATAGTTCATCAAAGACGTTGACTGCTCAATTTCATCAACAAATGACATTAGTTTTTCCACTTCAACACCAATTCTTTCCTGTTCTGCCAATGGTGCCATAGGAATTAAATACGATGAAATTTTTTTTAAGTTTAAATTTGGTTGCAAACCACCTTCTGCCAAGGTTCTTATTTTCCAATAGTTTGCTTTTAAGAAAATTTTTATAAAGTCTTTATATTCGTCAATAAAAGGTACAATGGCTGCACATGCTTGATTGGTAGCAGAAAAAATTTTCAGTTCTGAAATTTGCCCCCTTGTTTTACCTTCACCATACATTGCCATTATTATTGCTCCAATTGGATAAATAGTGCAATTAGTCTCATCAATAGCCTTCTGCGTTATGTAAGTAGTTGGCTCAGTTATAAACTCACAATTGGTTTTACTGCTATTTACCCAACATATAGTACCGTTATTATAGTATGAAGAATCCTTTGTGCTAGGGGTGGCACCTGTTCCAATCTTACTTATCTCATCTAGCCTTACCCATTCCCAGGAATCTGGTATTTCAAACGGATAATGTGGCTTATCGGAAGAGGAGGCCGACTTTTTCGAGCGTTTGATTTTGCCCTCTGCGATAAGGCGTTCTTTCTCAGCTTTGACGCGCTCCAGCAGTACGCTTGCAGGCTCATCGTTGGGATCTTGAGGCACAAGTTTTCCACGAATTGCCAGGTCTAATATCTTTTGGCGCAGTTGTTTGGTATCCATGTGTTTATTCTTTGATATTTGACAAGAGGCTAACCAACTCATCAACGGCTGTCTTGATGTTTTCACTCTTTTCTTGAATGATTTCCATCAACTCAGGCAACGTGTAATCAGCATCGTCACTTGTTTGCTTGATCCAAGTAATGTCAAGACTAGTCTTGTCACGACGCAGAATGTCCTCAACATTGAACTTGCGCCATCGGCCATTGGGATTCGTCTCGGCGTTGTAGGTTTCATTGCGGGTATCGACGTTGTCGGCATTATAGCATGCCACAAAGTCATCGAGGTTTGCCCTGGTCATCTTCTTGGTGACAAGTGTGTGCTTGATGTTAGTACGATAATCATAGTACCAAATGCTATCGGTTTTCGAGCCTTTGACAAAGAACAGCACATTGGCTTTCACGCCATTAGCATAGAAAATACCTGTAGGCAAACGCAAAATGGTGTGCAAGTTGAAATCTTCCAGCAACTTCTTGCGAATGATTTCACCCGAACCGCCTTCAAATAGCACATTGTCTGGCAGGACGACCGCTGCGCGGCCACCATCCTTGAGCAGCGACATGATATGCTGCAGGAAGTTCAGCTGGTTGTTGCTAGTTTCGGTATAGAAGTCATCGCGGTTAATTTCCACAGATCCTGCAGGGCGAGTACCAAAGGGCGGATTTGCAAGTACCACGTCAACCAGTTTGTCGGGGGCTTTTTCCAATGAATCCTGGCACAGAATCGGGCTGCGGTCGGTTCCGATGCCATGCAGGTACAAATTCATTGAGGCGAGTGTAACAACCAGAGCCGTGTTGTCAATGCCATGCAAGGCCTCTTCACGCAGAAATTTGCGCTTGGTCTTATCTTGTGACTGGCTCTTCATGTAATCGTAAGCAGCGAGCAGGAAGCCCCCAGTACCGCAGGCAGGGTCGCAAACCGTCTCGGTGATTTGAGGACGTGTGACATCTACCATGGCCTGGATAAGTGAGCGCGGGGTGAAATATTGTCCTGCACCACTCTTCTTGTCAGAGCCGTTTTTCTCAAGAATATTCTCATAAATGGCACCTTTCACGTCACCATCCATGATAAGCCAGTTCTCCTCATTGATCATCGAAATCACTTTCTTCAGATAAACCGGCTTATCGATCTTGTTTTGCGCCTTCGTGTATATAGTGCCTATCAGGTTCTCCTGTTCACTCAATTTTGAAAGTGTGCGCTCATACTGTTCGGTCAAGTCGTAGCCATCGAGGTCTATGAGGTCTGCCCAACGATACCCCTCCGGGATAGCCGAGGTCTCACCGAAGGTATTGGTGCTCTCGTCATCCATCTTGAGGAAAAGAAGGTAAGTGAGTTGGGTGATATAGTCGGTGTAACCGATGCCCACACCAGCGAGAACATCAGCGAGCTGCCATACTTTTTTAATCAACGATTGTTCTGTTGCGGTTTGTTGTGTTGCCATTATTATGCTGTTTTACGGTATAACAAGAATTGAGATAATGAAGTGATGGCATCGTCAGCTTGCGACCTGCCTCCAAACGAAGTGATAATCTGAGCTGCATAGGGGCGGTCATTGTCGATGATGTCCTGAACTTCACAAGAGCCATTGGTGACGATATAGTCCACAATTTGGGTCAGCAGTTCTTTTTGTGCATCAGTGATAGTGCGCTGCAGCTGGCCGCACCACAGGTTAAAATACTGCTTTGCTGTAGCTTGCAAACCGACAAGATTGGAAGTCATGTGATAGCCATAGCGCACAAGCTGGATGATATTGGTGATTGCTTCACGTTCCTCTTTTGTGCCAAATTTAGTGACTTCCTCGGGTTTCAGCAATGCGTAGTTGTTCCACAGCTGATTGATGCGGAACTTGCTGTTTGCAAGCAAGAGCTGGCTCTGCAAGTCTTTGAGCATGGTGTATGTCAACGGCTCTCCAGCGTTGTTGTAGATGATACGCAAGGCCTCAATCTTATCTTTGTGCTCGGCGATATATTTTTCAAAAGCCTCGGTTGTCGAAGCTGCTTCTTCGGTGGTGAATCCTTTGGTGATCAATTCGTCTTCGCCTGGTTGAAGAATTGTCACAAATCCAGCAGCAAGAAGAAGAATATACTTGCGCACCTCTGGGTAGTTGGCGATAGCTGATACAAGAGCCTTGCGTTCCAAGTTCGGCTCATTGATATTGATATATGGAGGCAAGGTGCCCTTTTCAAAGGCATCATATATGCCCTTGGCAATGTCTGCCATAGAAATATGAGCAAGGGCAAAGAATTTTTCCCGTTGCTCGTTGCTGCATTTGTTGTGGATGCGAGCCAATCGGCCAGCGAGCATCCTCAAATAATCATCACTCACGTTCCCGTGAGCAATGCGCTCAAGAAGGGTTTCGAGCGAAATGGTCGGGTCTGATGGTTCTCCTGGTGTGGTGACCACGTGTTCATGTTCCGTCACACCTACGGCATCCACCAGATAGAACAAGTCTTTGCTGAAAGCATTGGGTGTGACATTGCGCAGCTGTTCGTCGCCGATGGTTCTCACGCCACGGCCTTTCATCTGCGTGTAGAGTTGTTCAGAGCGAACATCACGCATGAACATCACCACTTCAAGTGGCTTGATGTCGGTACCAGTGGCCACCAATGTAACAGTGACAGCGATACGGAAGTTTTTGTCGTTGCGGAACTCTCGGATTAACTGGTTGCTGTCTCCTGCCGAATACGTAATCTTCTGGACAAACGTATTGTCATCTTCTGGTCTTTTGAAAACCTCTTTAGCGATTTGGACGATGTTTGTTGCATGAGCATCATTCAACGCAAAAATGAGCGTTTTGGGCAAATAGTCCATATTGGGCTCACGTTGCGGGTCATTGAACATTTCGGTATAAACCGCATCGCGATAGGTTTCTAAAATCAACTTGATTTGAGCAGGATTGACAATGCTGCGGTTTAGTTCTTCACGCGTATAGTTACGGGCTTCGCGGTTACTGAAACTTTCAACCTTGCCTGTGTATCGGGTTATCTGCTTGACATTTTGGCCCTCACGAATTGCGCCACCATCCTCTGTTTCGCGGGTCTTAATGCGATAAATACGGCAATCCACATTGACCCCATCGATAATTGATTTCTCCAGTGTGTAGTTGATGACAACATTGTTGTTGAAGAAAGCAATGGTTTCAGGGACGGGCGTGGCTGTCAAGCCAATCATTTTTGCCGTGTCAAAATAATCAAGCACGGCTCTCCAGTTGCCATAGATAGACCTGTGGCACTCATCAATGATGATCAGGTCAAAATAATCATGAGGCAAAGCCAAGTTGCCCGGCAATTCAATCGGAGCACCAGGCTCGAATTCGTCATCATCATCAACATCGGTAATGGTTTCTCCACTCAGCAATGAGAATAACCGCTGGATAGTGGAAATCATTACTGTCGTGTCTTTAGGGACATTGGATGATCTCAGGCGGTTTACAGTGAAAATTGTATTGAACGGGTCGCCCGTTTCGGTGAGGCGATACATTCCAAATTCATTCTCAGCCTGCTTTCCAAGGTTGTTGCGGTCAACAAGGAAAAGCACACGTTTCATGGGTGTGTACGACAAGAAACGATAAGCTGCAGTACAGGCTGTATATGTTTTTCCCGCGCCCGTAGCGAGTACCATGAGTGCTTTATTGTGCCCTCCCCTGAAACTTCCCTCAAGGTTGGTTATGGCTTCATACTGACAATTACGCAAGCCTTTCTTTTTAAGGGCAGGAAGTCCAGCATAAATGTCTGGAATTTGTAACATCTCCACGATCTCTTTTGGCGTGTGGATCCTACTAATTGGCTCGAAGTCTGCGTCAGGTATCCTATTATCCTTAAAAAGAAGCTGTTTGCCATTTGATACATATGCCAAAGGTAAAGGCTTTTGCCAATACTGATACCAATCAGGCAATGCTTTCGTGTATTTGACTGCTTGATCTTCCACAACGGGGGTATCAACATCTATCTCAACCCTCTTAGCTTCCAACACACCGACTGCTTTACCGCTGATAAAAAGCAAATAATCAGCTTCCAGATTGCCGTTCATCAAGCCCTCTTCCAAAGCGACAGCTGAAATGTTTGGTGCGTATTCGTCCCTGGATAGCACTTTCCAACCAGCTTCACCGAACATTTCATCTATTCGTTCCCTTGCTTTTTCTTCTGGCGTTTTAACCTTGTTGTTCTGCATAATAGAATTATGAGAAGTTCCTATATCTAAAAAAAACTCCAGAGCAGTCCCTGCGAGCCGACCAAAGCTCATATAACTACAAAGGAGTATGTGAAAACTACATTGTTTCAGTCTTTTGCAGGCATCAAAAATATATAATATTCTTGTTCCGGATGCAAAGATAAGCATTTTTCATGAAAAATGGTACTATCTTATAACTAACGATATGAGAGAAATCCAAATCTCACATAAATCCAAATCTGTAATCCGCAGCAAAGACAGACCAACCCATGGCCCTATTTAGGCGCTACGATCGTTAAAAAGTTAAAATATCGGGGCATTTCATTGTTGTACTAATATTTCTTGTCAATATCGTCTATAGTGTGCATTCTCAGTTTATCCATTATTTAATCATGTTTCTTGATATTATCGCTAATTACTTTAAGGTGTTTTTGCACCTTTTCAATATCGTCGTTCATTTCAGATAATGACTCTGCAATCCAATCGAATTGCTCATATACGCAAAATGAGCCATAAACAATGTGTTCTTTGATTGACATTGATTCATTGATCTTGTATTTGTTATTATATTTGCCTTTGATGTAAATCAGTTCATCTCCATACTGATCAAGCCATTCCCTAATCTCTACATAAGAATGGCGATCGCTACCCAACATCAGATCAGCACCCTTAGCCACAGCAGGGCTGATTAAAAAGTATTTACTCTTTCCTGCAGGAATGGCAAATTTCTTTGACGCCAAATCAAAAAAAATGCCCACAATACTCTTGTAAAGACTGTCTTTGATGGGTTTACCTGTCACTTCTAGATTAACATCATAAGCAGGTTCTTTCCCAATATTTTCAACCTTAAGAAAATATAAATCCTTCCAATGGTAAAAACTAAACATTAGCCTTGCTCTGATTTCATCTTTTCTTTGCTTGTTTTGTTTTACCATCAAGAAGATACTAAATGCAAGTGTTGCTATTGCAATGGTGGCAAGGACAATATTTGAAATTGCACTTAGAGCTACCCAATTAATGTTATATGTGTCTATGCAACAATTAATTAGCATATAAGTTAACTTTAAATTCGTTAATATCTACAATTTTCTAATATAATTTCTATTTCTGCACACTAATAGCCTTCAGCGTTGCAAATTCACTCATTATCTGCGATTTAATACATTAACAAATTGTTCAGCGATTTCCTTTGATGACATAATCGAAGTGTCCAATGCAAGTCTGTCGGCAAGAATTGGGCTATGCTGGGCAACCTCATCTTTAGTTATATTGTGCCATATCGGTAATATACAATTTCCAATAGCAGATTCTTTATTGAAAATGCCATTCAACTCTTGACCGGTCCAGTATTTTTGAAAATAACTGGGCGATATTACTACTACTGCATATTTTGATTGTAGCAATCCAGTCTCAATACTAACTCTTAAGCTCTGTCCCCAGCCGATGTTGAGTTTGTCATACCATACCTTAACATTAAGATTGGTGAGCTCTTGTACAAACTCATCGACAAATGTGGCTTTATCCTCCGAAGCGTGAGAAATGAAAACATCGTATGATTCGCTTTCTTCAACTCGTAGTAAAGGATAGAGGGCAGAATGTAAACGTTTCTGTTCATCCTGAACTGTCTTTACTCTTTTATTCAAATTACTCATTGCCTGTTCTGTCGCTTTCTGATCAGCCGCAATTTTGGCATCTTTTTTCTTGTCTTCTTTTGCTTGCTCTTTATTTAATTTATTACGTTCGTTGTCAAGCTTCTTCTGTGCATCTGCCTGCTTCTTTTCAAGGACAGCTATCTCCTTGGTCAGCTTTGCTTCTTCTGTGCCATAACGTTTAACTTCATTTAGCTTTGATTTGAATGTAGATTGCGATTTGCTTTTTGTCGCATCGGTTTGGGCCTTTAAGCCTTTAGTTTTTGCGTCAGCAAGCTTTTTACGTTTCTCACCAATTTGTTTGATGATACCAGTCACTTCACGCTGGTATCGTTCAATATTGCTTTGTATAGTTGATATGCTCATGCAAATTTCATGTGTTTTAGTTTATTACAATGGATTGTTCTTTAATGAATGCATCATGTGTCATGAGTCATTCTGCTTAATTCCTATTGCCTCAAAAAGTTCAGCCATTTGGGAATAGGTGTGGTCTCGTCCGGTTTCTTCTTTCTCCTTCATCGAGTGGGCTGCATTGCGCAAGGCATCCATGAAGCTGCCGCCATGATTCAGA
>Ga0256407_10005332_pt1 | contig 20714 bp, 10 predicted proteins | sample RumenRJG_04DNA_FD_193489 | JGI IMG/M metagenome (GOLD analysis project Ga0256407, IMG submission 193489) | Bovine rumen microbial communities from Lethbridge, Alberta, Canada - RJG_04 | ecosystem: Host-associated > Mammals > Digestive system > Stomach > Rumen | place: Canada: Alberta... | reverse complement strand
CATAACCATGAGTATCATGAGCAATTTTAGTTAAATCACAATCTTCTGATAATTTCATATTTTTAGTATGAATTCTTAATATTTCTAAACGACCAGTTTCATCAGGTACACCAATATCAAGTTCACGGTCAAAACGACCAAAACGTCTTAAAGCAGTATCAAGAGCATTTGGTCTATTAGTAGCACCAATAACAATAACTTGCCCTCTTGCTTTAAGACCATCCATTAAAGTAAGTAATTGTGATACAATTCTTCTTTCAACTTCACCTTGAACTTTATCTCTCTTAGGAGCAATAGAGTCAATTTCATCAATGAAAATAATAGCAGGTGAATTTTTCTCAGCTTCTTCAAAAGCTTTCCTTAAATTTCCTTCAGCTTCCCCAGCCATTTTAGACATAATTTCAGGTCCATTAATTAAAAAGAAAAATGCTCCAGTTTCATTAGCTATAGCTCTAGCTAATAAAGTTTTTCCACTACCAGGAGGACCATAAAGTAAAACCCCTCTAGGTGGTTTAATCCCTAAATTTTTAAATAATTGAGGATGTCTAAGAGGTAATTCAATCATTTCTCTAATAGCAGCTAATTGTTTCCTACAACCTCCAATATCATCATAACCAACACCATCAGCCCTTTCTTCATCTTCCCTTTTAATAGGTTCACCTTCATCAAAAATAACAGTTTGAGGACCAACAATACAACATTTCTCAGGATCAGTTTCTACTATTTTAAATTCAACACTCTTAAATCCTCCTCTACATACAAAAGTATCTCCTTTATGAACAGGTCTATATGCATCTTTAAAATATGGTATTAAATAAGTTTGTGTGAGATTACCAGAAATTCCTTCGATTGAATCTTCAAATGGTAAAATATGTACTCTATTACCAACTGGGACAGTTGGATATTTATGTACTGATACAACATCTCCTAAACGAACACGGAGATTGTTTCTTACTACTTTATTTAATCTTATTTTATCATCTGTAAGTTTTCCTGTATCATCTGGTAAAGCTACGCATATTGTTTCTTTACGCTTTTTACCTTTTAGAAGAACTGTTTCTGCTTTATATATTTTGAGTTCATCCATTTTCTTTTGAGTTAATTGAATTACTGAATTATCTTCTGATGTTCCTATTCCTTCTTCAGCTAAAAGACGATATGGTGCTTTTTTTTGGTCGAGTATTGCTGTACTGAAATCTTTTTTTTCTTCTTTTTTTGGAAGTTCTTTAGGTGTTTTTATTTCATTTGATTCCATTTTTTATTATATAAAAATAATTTAATTTTTTGGTTATATATCTCATTTTTTTGGATTTTTATTTTTTTGAAAATGATTTCAAATAGTTAAATAAATTTTTTTATTGTATGAATAAATAATATAAAAAAATTTAAAATTTACTTTTATAATCTTTTTTTCTTATATATTTATTATTTTCAAAAAATAAATGTTATTATATTTATAATTAAAACAAAATTTCCCATTTAAAAAAAATAAATTATTTCTCCTCTTCCCTTACTACTTTCCAATAAATAATGGCTTTATCATCTTTAGCAATACTAAGTATCCTTTCATCATCATCTCTCCAAATAACCCTATTTACTTTTCCAGAATGTCCTTTATATCCTTTAAATTTAGAATTATCATCTATAACAGGATAATTAAATAAATTAATCATAAAAGTATCATTACCAGAACATAAAATTTTCTTATTATGTGCTTTACTAACACAAGAAATAAATTCAGGATCAGTAGAACCAACAAAAACTCCTTGAACAGTAAAACAAAATTTAACAGTAATATCATTCCAATCAATATTAAGTACATCATTTGAATTTTTAACCAATTTCAAATTTTCCACCTTAACAAAATTATAATTAGCATCAATAGTTTCTGCTTGAATATAATTATCACTTGTATCCCAATCAAATCTAAAAATAGGTGAATCCATTTTATTTTGTTGTATTATTTGATAATTATTATTACAATTCATTAATGTTAATTCACCACTTTCACAAGAAGCTAAAAGTAAATCACCATAATTAGTATATTTTAATTCAACAACTTTTTTTTTCCCTACAGAAAAGTCAAGAACAACTTTATTACTTAAATTTTTTATTCCAGCTCTTATAGAAATTGAACCATCATCAATTCCAATTGCAATATGACCTTTACTTTTATTATATGAGATACAACTACTTCTATTAGATGGTGGAAAACTAAATTTTTTTAAAGAATCACTTTCATAAATTGGTCTTACTTCATTTATTAAAGAATAATTTTCACATTTTTTTGAACGAAGATTCCAAACTAAAATTTGATTATCACCTCCTGAAGAAACAGCTCTTGAATCAGGGACAAAAACAACACCACCTACTTCACCTACACTATGGGTTTTTAAAAAGACTTCTTCAATTTGATTTTTATCTTTATAATGTTTAATTATTATATCTCCATTTTTTAATCCCATTACTATATCTTCATCTTCATTAACATCTAAAGATTTTACTATTGAATTCATTATGAATTTATCTAATTTATCATAGTCACCACTATCTTTAAAAATATAAACATAATTTTCTGATGTTGATACATAAATTTTATGAAATTGATTTGATGTTGTTAAATTTTGAATTGAACCATGATTTATTGATAATGTATGCTTTTTTTTTTCTCCATCATATATTCTAATCTCTCCTTTATCATCTCCTATTAAACACATTCCTTTTTCTGTATATGTTACTGCTGTAAAAATGTTTGTTCCATCACTTTTATCATATAAATTTTTTGTAAATTTCATACGAGGATATACTAAATAAATTTTATTAACACCAACTATACAAAATTCATCTTTTATAGGATTACATTTTAAATCAAGTAAAAAATCATTAGCTCCAGTAGCATATTCCCAAATTAATTCTTTTATTCTCAAATCAAATACATAAAATGAATTTTTCTCATCTTTCCCAAAAGAAGCTAAATAATGTCCAACTCTATCAAAAGCTAATCTTGAAACTTCCTTACTTCCTTTAGGTTGTTGAAATTTAGCAAAAATAATAGAAGTATCAATAGGAGACCAAACTAAAATTTTAGGTTTAATCCCTCTTTGTCCAGTAGCACAAAAAGAAACATTTCCTTTATAAAAATCAAGTGAAGTAATATGATTATCATGACATTCTCTTTCTTCTTTCATACCAAAACCACCAAAAAGAATTTGTGAATAATCATCAATATTTTGAATAATAGCTAATGAACTACTAATATAAATTAAATCATCTCTTCCTAAATAAAATAAATCTTGTCGAGTTTCTTCAATACGAAAACCGAAAACGTGTTCAATTTCTAAATTATATTTTGGAATTGATAAATCTTCTTCTATACCATGCAATGGAGGTAATATATTTGATAGCCATGGTTTTACACATGCACTTTCATCACCATGATCTATTAATTCTTCACCAAAATCTAATGTTCCTGATGTATTGAATCTACGAAGAGTTTGTATTGATGCATAATCATCATCTACATGAACACCTTTACGTTGGATGTTACGAAAACCCATTGCTTCTCTGTAAAATTCACTATTTTTTAAGTTTCCAGTGTTTGATGTTCCACTACACCCCATTTTTTTTAAATTTTTTTTTATTTTTTTAATTTTATGTTATATTGAAATTTTCAAAATCTTATTATTATATTCTTTTATATATTTTTATTTTAAAAATATTTATTTAAATGATTTACAATATTACATTCAATTTTTAAAAGCCTTAATAATATTTTATTTTTAAAAATAAGAAATATATTTAATTTTATAAAATAAGTTATATAATTTAAATTTTATAATAGAAAATAAATAAATAATTATTTTATTTAAACCAAATAATTTTAAAATTAACATTATGGATGATATATCATCAAATAATAAAAAACAATATGAAAATGTTGGAACAAAATTATCAGATTTTAAAATATTAAAAGAATTAGGAAAAGGTTCATATGGAACAGTATATACAGTCCTTTCATATAAAAATGATAATATTTATGTAATGAAAAAAATGGAACTTAATCACTTAAAAGAAAAACAACAAAGAGAATGTTATAGAGAAGTATCAATCCTCAGGAAAGTAAATCATCCAAACATAATAAAATATTATTCATCATTCCTAGAAAAAGAAAATTTATATATAATAATGGAATATGCAGAAAGTGGTGATTTATATTCATTAATAAAACATTATAAACGACATTTAAAACATTTTGAAGAATTCGACATATGGAGAATAGCATCAGAAATTTTAAATGGATTAAATTATTTACATTCACATAACATAATTCATAGAGATATAAAATGTTTAAATTTATTCTTAACAAAAGATAAACATGTTAAAATAGGTGACTTAGGAGTTTCAACAATAGTTTCAAGTATCAATGCACTTCATTGTACTAGAGTAGGTACTCCTTTGTATTTAAGTCCTGAATTAATTAAACAAATACCTTATGATTATAAAGTTGATATTTGGTCTTTTGGATGTTCATTATATCATTTATGTATGCTTGAACCTCCTTTTACAGGTGATAATTTAATTACTCTTGGGAATAATATTGTTAAAGGAAAACCTAAACCCATTCCATCTCAATATTCTGATAATTTAATTTTGTTTATTGATAAAATGCTAAGTAAAAGACCTGAAAGAAGACCTAGTGCTAAAGAATCTTTGAGTATGATTCCTGGGGATATTATGGAAAAAATTAATGAGGCTAATAGAAATAAAGTTGAAATTAAAAATAGACCTTTTTCTTCTGTTGGGAATAGGATTTTTACAGTTAATAAGGATGAAATTATGAAATTGAAAGATAAAAATAAGGAAGAAAAAAATAATGAAAAAGAAAATAATAAGGATAATAATAATATTAATATAATAAATAATAAAAATAATAATAATGAAAATGATATTAAAAATAATAAGGAATTTAAAGAAGAAAAAAATAAAAATGAAAAAAAGAACAAAATTGATGATATTATATTAATTAAAAATAAAATTGATAAAAAAAATTCAATAATAGAAATTTTTTCTGATAATATGCAAAAAAAAACATTATCTTCAGAAATAAGTCCATTAAAAAATAGGAAAAATGATTTAACAAATAAAGATATTAAAAAAGAATATTCAAATATTATTAATAATATTAGTCAAATGTCAAAAATTAATTTTAATCAAAATTCAAGTAATCATAAAATAATTCTTCCGTTTACAAATAAAATAAATAATAAACAAGACAAATCAGTAAGAGTATTAGCAAAAGATTTCAAAAACGAATTAAAAGAACTTCAAAAAGAAATAAATAAAAGAACAATAATTAATGAAAAACAAAAAGAAGTATCAAAAAAAGAGAATAATGAATTAAATATTGATAATGAAAATATTAATATGATAAATATAAATAATAAAGAAAATAAAATAGAAAAAAATAATATTATAGAAGAAAATAATAATATTGAAAATAGTAATGAAAAAAAAATAAATATAAATCCATTAAATAATAATGGCCCTATTAATTTAAAATTTCCAAATTTAAATAAACATTTTCAATTAAATAATCAAATTCCAGTTAATTTAAATGGATTTAAAAGAATTTTATCATCAAAATATCGACAATCAAAAACAAAATCAAGTAGACCTTATACTGCAAATACTAATAAAATGTTATCTCCTCAAAAAGATATTAATAAACAATTTAGACCTATGACTGGATTAAAACATCATTCTCAATTAAGTAATAATATTATCAATATTAATATTAATTTTTTTAATATTGATATGAATAGAAAATTTTTAGCACCTAATATTGATTCTTATCATCAAAAAGATAATATTCATGAGAAAAGACGTTCAAATAAAAAAAGACCTTTAAGTCAAGCTAATATTAATTTGAAAGAATTTACAAATGGGACAAATGAATTTATTTTTAATAAAATTATTAAAACACTTGAAGAAGCAAAAGGAATAAAAAAACTAACAATAAATGATATTTCATAAAATTTTATTTTATATATTTTTTTTTAATAATTATAAAAATATATATATTATATTTTATAATAAAGGATATATTTTTTGAATATATTAATATAAAAAAATTAATATTTTATTCATTAATTGATTAATTAATAAATAAAAAATTGAAGAATTTAACTATATAATTCATATACATTATAATTTTTAAAAATATAATATTACTTTTAATTTATATTTAATTTATATTTTTAATTAATAAAATTAGTCAATATATATAATATATTTAAAAATTCTTTCTAAATAAAAAAATATAATTATATAAAATTGAATATTTAAATATATAAAAAAATAAAATGGGGCTTCTAAGGTAAAAAAATATTTAATTTAATTTAGATCAGAAATAATGCTTCACAAAAAAATAAGAATACCAAAAGATTCAGAAGTAGAAGTAATGGAAGAATTAGGAAAATTAGATGAAAGTATTCAATTCGTAGATTTAAATACTAATGATTTTGAACAAAGAAAGATATACTCAAATATGATAACAAGATGTGAAGAGGCAGGAAAAAGAATACAAAACTTTGAAAATATTTGTAACATGTATGAAGAAAAAATAATAAGATATAATAATTATCAAACATTTAAAATTGACTTAGAAAATGATATGGAATCAATGGATAAAAGATATGGTTCAACATTTTTTGATTTAATAGAAAATGAAATAATAGAAGATGAAAAAAAACTCCATGATTTAATAGAATCATATAAAAATATAACAGAACAATTAGATTCATTAATAGAAAAAAAATCAGTTTTTGATAAATCATCTCAATTAATGTCATCACAACAATCAAACATAATATATAATAGAGATTCATTTCCTTCAATAAATAATCAAACAGAAACAATAGAAACTTTTTTAAAAAATAAAAATACTGCTCCTTTAATTCCAGAAACTGATATTACAGATGTTAATTTTATTAGTGGTGTACTTAAAGCAGAAGATTCAATGAGATTAAAAAGAATGATTTTCAGAGTAAGTAGAGGAAGAGCAATTCCAACTTTTTTTGATTTAACTATTGAAAATAAAACACTAAAAAAAAAACAAGAAAAGAAAATTTTTGTTATTTTATATCAAGGTGGTGCTGATGATTTTCTTGTACAGAAAATTTTAAATATTTGTGATATGTTTAATTCATCTAGATTTACTATTCCTAAAAGAGAAGAAATGAGTTCTGCTATTAATGCTATTCAACATGAAATATATGAAAAAAAAACTTTTTTAAAAACTGCTGAAACTTCAATTAAAGATTTTATAAAAGATAAAATTGGTTCTGATGGTATTCCAGCTAAATATGATAAATATCGTTTATTTTTCCTACAAGAAAAATTAATTTATGTTAATTTAAGTAAATGTAAAAATATTGGAAATTTTATTGATGGAGAAGTTTGGATTCCTGAAGATAAATTTAAAGATGTTCAAAATTCACTTTTAAAAATTACTGAAAAAGATCCTTCTAAATTAACAGCAATTTTAACTGAATTTGAAGAAAATGATAAATCAATACCACCAACTTATTTAAAATTAAATGATTTTACATATCCTTTTCAAATGATTATTTCTGAGTATGGTATTCCAAGATATAGAGAAATTAATCCTGGTTTATTTTCTATAATTTCTTTCCCTTTTATGTTTGGTGTTATGTTTGGTGATATAGGTCATGGATTTTTATTAACTTTACTTGGTGGTTATTTAGTTTTGAAAAGTGAAGAAATTTTAAGAACAAATCCATCTTTAAAGACACTTGTAAAAGTTAGATATTTATTTTTATTTCTTGGTATGTTTGCTTTTTATAATGGATGGATTTATGATGATTTTTTTTCTATGCCTTTAGGTATTTTTGGTTCTTGTTATGATAATATTAGAAATGAAGAAAATGGTAAATTAGAAGCAATAAGAAAAAAAGATTGTGTTTATCCTATTGGAATGGATCCAAAATGGTATGTAGCTTCAAATGAATTAGCTTTTTTAAATTCATTTAAAATGAAAATGAGTGTTATAATTGGAGTATCCCAAATGATACTAGGAATATTTTTAAAAGGTTTAAATGGAATATATTTTAATGATTCATTAGATTTTATTTGTGAATTTATACCAAGAATAATATTTATGTGTTTATTATTTGGATATATGAATTGTATGATATATATTAAATGGGCAACAGATTGGTCATCTGATACAAGTAAAGCTCCTTCAATTATAAGTCAATTACTTATGATATTTTTAAATAATGGAAGTACTGGAGAAGAAGGTCATAAATTACCATTATGGAGAAAAGATGATTATACAATACAAGAATCTTTTCAATTTTATGCTTTGGTAATTTGTGTTATATGCGTACCAATAATGCTTATTCCAAAACCAATTATTGAATTTATGAAAATGCCAAATGATGAAGAAAATGTTCATAAAAAATCATTTACTGATTTAATGGTTGAACAAATTATAGGAACAATTGAATATGTTTTAGGTACAGTTTCTCATACTGCATCATATCTTCGTTTATGGGCACTTTCACTTGCTCATGCACAATTATCAAAAGTTTTCTTTGAAATAACTTTATTAGGTTTTATTCAAAATGGTAATATTATTGGAATGATGGTTGGATTTTTTTTACTTGCTAATATAACTCTTGGTGTTCTTATGGGAATGGATTTAATGGAATGTTTCCTTCATACTCTTAGGTTACATTGGGTTGAATTTATGGATAAATTTTATCATGCAGATGGTTATGCTTTTCAACCTTTTAGTTTTAAAACCATTGAACCTGAATTCCTTTAAAAAATTATTTTTTTAAAAGGGAATTTTAAGATTAAATAATTTAAATCGATATAAATTAAACTTAAAATTTTGGTTTTTTGTATAATTTTATTTTAAGTGTATTTCAAATTAAATAATATTATTGAATTTAAATTAAATTACTATACCAATACTTTTTTATTTAGACTCTTTTAATATATCATTTAAAAAATCTTCAATATCATTAGGCCCATTAACATAATATTTTGCTTCAGAAGGTTTTTTACCAACAATAACAGAAATTAAATTAACATCCTTAGATAAATTTTTAATATAATTACCTTTAGATTTTAAATAATGAAACATTTTCTCATCTGTAGTATCATCACCAATACACATTATAAAATCAGGAATATTTTTTTCCTTAAAGTTTTTTTTAACAATATAAGATACAAAATATCCTTTATGTATACCAAGAGCAATAATTTCAACATAACCTTTCCCATTAACAACCTTTAAATTTAATTTTTTAACAAATTTCTCTAATTCATTTGTAATAGCACTAGCAAAAGCTTTCCCTAATTCTTGATCACAATCACTATATTGCCAAACAATACTACATTCTTTAATTTCTAATAAGGCTCCTTCACATCTTTCAGTATAAGGTTCTAATAAATCAGCACATCTATTAATCCATTCATTATTATAATCTTCTTTAATTTTATTCCATTTCTCTTTAGAATTTCCTGAATTAATTTTATATAATGAACCGTGTTCAGCAGCAATACCTAAATTTTTAACTGACCCAAACCAATTATTTAAAAGTTTTGTTCCTCTTCCTGTAATAATGTATATAATATTTTTTTTATCTGAGGTTAATTTATTTAAAATTGATAATATTTCCTCTTTAGGTTTATAACCTTTTGCTGTTTTTTTTTCACTTACTGCAGGTGTATTTGAAGGCAAAGTTCCTTCATAGTCTAAAAATATTAATCTATGATTTGATTTATTATAAAGTGGTATTATTGTCTTTGAATCCAATTGTTGGAAATCTGAATTTATCTTCATTAATTTGAAATTTAATCCTTCACCAACACCCATATAAAATGTATTTTCATCTGATAATTTTGTATTTTTAATATCTTTTAAAAAAGAATTTAACCATTCTTTACATGAAGACTTCATTACATGTTGAAAATCTTTATCAATTATTAATTTATCTTTTTCATCTTTTTCACCATAAATATCTTGATATGCTTGAATAAAACCTTTATAAACTGAATCATAATCATATGGATTAATTTTAACACTTGATTCAAGTGATGTAGTCAATCCACTTAATTCACTTAACATATATGAAAAATTATTTTCTTGTTTAAATAATTTTTTCAAAATTAAATATTCATACACTCCTAACGAATAACTTTCTTGTTTAGAAGTTCTAACTAAACAATTTGAACTTGCGAAAACAGCTAATCTTTCTTCATAAGATAATTTACCTTTAATTACATCAATAACATCTTCTCCATATTCTTCTTTTATTTCCTTACATAATTCATCAATTTTTTCTAACATTTCTTTTTGTGATTCATCAACTTGAAAAATTTTACCATCTTTATCTAATTCATCAGTACTAATTCTAATATATAATAAATATACACATTTTGAAATATTATCACCTAAGTCATCTAAAAATTTCTTATAACCTTCCATTTTTGTTTTTATACTTGATAACATTTTCATATCATCAAGTGATACAAAAATACTTTTTTCAGGATATTTTTTTTTAATATCATCATAAAATTTTTTAAATTCTTCAGAAGAAGAATCTTCTTTTATATAATCAATTTCAGGAGTAACTTTTTCAACTCTAATCATAGAAGTTCTCCCAAAATAATTAATAGCAATATCACCACTTAAAGTAGATTCATAATTAATAGATAGTAATCTTTTTGAAGTTTTTAAAAAATTACCACTATAATCATAAGTATGAAAACCAATAACAGAACAATTCATTAATGATTTTAATATTTCTTCTCTACAAGGTAATTTTTTAAAATTTTCATATGAAGGGAAAGGAGTATGAATAAATAATCCAATACTTAAATTTTGAAAAATTTCATGTGAACAATTTTTTGAACATTTAGAATATAAAATTGAAGGTACTAAAAACATTGGGTAATCATGTAAATAAATTAATGTATGAGAATTTAAATATGGGATTATAGTGTCACATATTTTATCACTTAATGTTAATAATGCTTCCCAATAAATATCAAATTTTGATATGTCATCTAGAAATTCTGGTGAGAATGATTGATAGTGAAATACAGGTTCAAAAATTGCTGTAAATAAAATTTGAATTTTTTTAAATAATTCTATATCATAATCTAGTAAATACATATTTTTTTGTTTTAATTTTTCAGAAATTTCCTTTTTTTCATTTTCTGAAAGCAAATTTTGATTTTTTATAGTACCAAACCATTTTACATTTTTACTATTTGCAATTAATTTATGTAAAGTGTGATATAAAGGATCATTTGTAATTTGAATTTCAAAATGCTCATTAATTTTAACTCCATTAAAAGGTAAATATAAACTTACCATAATAACATAATCTTCATCTTCATTATATTCATTTCCATGAAATGAATTTCTTCTTACATTTTCATCATCATCTTCAGTATTTGATTCATAATTTAAATCTTTAAATTCATCATTTTCATCTATTTCTTTATTTTTATTTGAATTTATATCACCTTTATTATCAGTATCAATTGAATGAGATAAACTATCTGATTTTTCTATTATTCCATTTAAGTCATTTTCTTTATCCATGATTATTAATTTTATTCTATTTTCTACATTAATTACACGATTTTTATTATTTGGTAATTCTTCCCAAAGAAATGAGTCTTTATTTTTAAATATTACATATTTATATTCTATATTTGTGTTTTGAGGTAATAAAATATCATCTCTTGATTTCCAAATATATTCTTTTTCATCATAAAATAATTTTTCTGATTTATTTATATCCCAATTTCCTAATGAATCTATACCTCCTACTATTTTTACTTGGTCACTTTCATTTATATTTGATATATATTTAAATTGGACATTACAATATTTTTTTTCCATTTTTCAATAAAAAAATACTTTAATTTAAATGATATAAAATCTAATAATTTTAAAATTATAAATTTTTTAATCTATATTATAATATTTAATTAGTTAAATTTAAAAAATTAAATTTTTATAAAAAAAAAAATATGAAATACTAAAAATTTGAAATTAATAATTTTTATTAAAAAAACAAAATCAAAATTCTTTTTCTTCATTATTATATTTATATAATACTCTAATTAAAGGAACATTATTTTTCTTTTAGATTTTAAAATATCAAAATAAAGATTAATCGATACCAGTAGTATTTGAACCTATGCAGGTATTCCTTATGAGATTTCTAGCACACCTTAAGAGTTCTGCCATGGTTTCTAATGAATTTTATTTAAAAATATAAAAAAACTATAAAAAAGTTAAATTTATTGAGTTTATTGATTCTGTTATATATAAATTTTTAAAAAATAAAATTTTTAATCATATGTTTTTAAAATATGGTTTCGTTAAAACGAAATCAAATATTATATGTTATATATTTTTCTAAAAATAAAAATTTAAAAATCCTTCAAATGAAATATTTATTTTTTCATTTAATACTCAAAAATAATTAAATTTTATTATTATAATAAAAAATTATTTTCAATTCAAAAATTGAAAAATATCTTTTTCACAATTTATAAAATTATTTAATAATTTTTTAATGATACTTTATACCTATATATAATAATCTTCATCATCAAAAGTATAACCAAAGAAATCATTATTAAAAATTGTATTTGTTTGATTATCAATATTTTTCCTTTCTTCTTCTTCCTGTTGTTTAGGAAAAGAAGTCGGAGGATACGACAATTTTGAAATTGTCGAAGATTCTTTGTTATTACTTAATGATGATTCTGTTGAATAAACAAAATTTGATTTTTTATTTGTTGTTTTTTTTACATTTTCCTTACTATTTATATTTATTTTTATATTATTAATATTATCATTCATATTATTCACATTAATTTTATTTTTATTAACATTATTATTATCATTAATATTATTAACTTTTTTTTTACTTTCATTCTCTTCAAATTTTCTTTTTAAAGTTGAATGAAATCTATTTTTTATCATATCAGTTGTTCTTTCTTTAAAATAAGTATGAATTTTTGACCATTTTGGACCATATTTTTTATATAGATTTAATAATAAATTATCTTCATCAGAAGTAAATTTATTTTTATTTATATTAGGAGCTAACACATTTATATATCTATCTCTTATTTGTTTTCCATTTCTAGTTTTAATTATTTTACTTATTTTTGACCAAGATTTTCCATAAATTTCGATTAGAGATAATATTAAATCATCTTCTTCTTTTTTCCAAAAACCTTTTTTTATTCCTGGTTTAATTCTCCTATATCTACTAAAACATTGAAGAGAATTTTTTTTGGAAAAATATGATGCTATATGTTTCCAATTTTTTTCATTATTCTCTTGTACAATATTTATTAATTTTTCATCTTCTTCTTTAGACCATTTTTTTTGATGTTTAACTTTTTTGATACTAAAAATTTTTTGTTTTCGAATATCTTCTTCCATTTTTATTTAATACATATAAAATATAATTAATATAAAATTTCACAAAATACAATTCTTTAAAATTAATAAATATTATTTAAAAATAAAATTAAAAAAATAAACAAAAAAAAAAAAATTAAAAAAAAATAACGTGTTGAAATTAATAATAATAAAATTTAAATATTTTATTGATGATATAACTGATTAGCCCTTTCCCTAGCAACATCATAAGTTAAACTACTTCCAGAATACTTATTTGATTTAATGAAAGTACAACCTGTTTTATTACCTTGAGTAAATGTTTGAGTATAATTTTGATTATTACCACTTACATTGTCTCCATATTTCATATTGAAATCTACAAAAGACCAAAAATTCTTATATGATTGATCAAATGCTTGCTTTTGAACTGTTGTATCATGAAGTAAAATTCTAGAATCTAAACCTACATATTTATTAATCATATCTAATGGAATTGGTTGTTTGTAAACTTCGTTTGGATCATCTTTTCTTATTTCAGAAAAATTATTTAATGTTGAAACATATTGTGAATGCATTTTTTTTTATTTTATTTAATTTTATTTATTTTTTTATTTTTTTAATATAATTTACTGTGATAAACTCTCAAAGTTACTTATTTTAATATTTAAATATCTATTTAAAAAATTAAAATGGATGTAGAATTATCATATCAAGATAAAACATTTGAATTTAATATTTCACCATTAATGCCTATTCAATATATAAGAAGTTTGGCATTTAAAACATTTAAAATTCCAGAACAAATAATTGAGTTAAATTATAAAGGAAATAAAATAGATAATCAATTTAATGATACTTATTTAAAAGATTATTTTCCAAATTCTTTAAAAATAAATATTATTGTCACTGTTTGTGAAATAAAAAATCAATTTAGAGTTTTATTAAATTCAACAAGAAGTCTTTCTTCATTTAAATCACCAAAATTAACAAAATTACTTGAAAATAATAAAATATTACAAACTAAAAATTTAAAATATAATAAATTTAATATTGATGGGACACAAAAAATAAAATGTGAAGAATGTAATGAAAATGAAGTTGAATATTATTGTAGAGAAGATTCAAAATTTATTTGTTCTGAATGTAAAAAAAAACATGAGGAACATAAATGTATGGAAATTCAAAAAGGTAATATTGAACAATGTTGTAATATGTATAAAAAAATTTTAATTCATGATTTAAGAATTCAAGAAAGTAATTTAATTGAAATAAATAATAAATCAAAATCTAATCATTTAAAAGATATTATTGAACAATTATATAATTTAATTTCTAAAGTTTTTCATTTAAAAAAAGATATTATGGATTTTTATCCTTGTATTCCTTTAGAAAGACTTAATGAATTTGATTTTAAAACTATTAGAAAAAATATTTATTCAACTGAATGTGATTCTACAGAACTTTTTAATTATAAAGATAAAAAAAAATATTTTAAAGAATTACAAAAAGAAGATTTTATAATTGATAGTTTAAAACAAGATATTGAATCATATAAAAAAAAATTAAATTTAGAAGAATTTTTAATAAATATAATACAAATTTATTTAAATAATATGACAAATTTATATCAAGATTTAAATAAATTATGGAAAGAGAAAAGAATGAATTTATTTGATTTTACTAATGAATTAGATGATATAATAGAATCACATAAAAAAAAATTTAATGTTGAAAATTATGAAGATAATTCAAATACTTCTTTTGAATATGATGAAAATAATATTGAAAAAATATTATTTGAAAATAGAAAAAATAAAGTTCTTCCAAAAATTATTTCATCAAGAAATTTCCCTGTTTTAACAAATTTTCATACTTCTTCAAATAAGACATCAAGAAATAATTCTCAAAATAAATTCAATTTATTAACTTATGATATGGATTTTTCTAAAAATATTGATTATAATTTAGGAAATGGGAATAATAGTTATAAAAATTTTTTATCATTAAAAAAGAAAAAAGTTTTTGAAGAGCCAAGAGATTCTTTTTTTAAATTAGATCGTGTATTATTAAATGAAAAAGATTTAAATAGTTTATCTCCTAAAAGGCCAAAAAAAACTTATAGTATTAGATTAAGTTTTTATAAAAATAATAAAATACAAAAAATTACACCTGCTGATATAATGAAAATAAAAAAAAAGAAGAAGAAACATATATAAAAGATATTTTTATAAGTATTGTAAATAAATAAGGGTAATGAAATTTAAAGTATTTTCATTTTCAATAATGATTGAATTATTGTTATGAAAAATTTTATATATTTATAATATAATTTTTAATTATTTTCCATATAATTAATTAATAAACAATAAATCTTTAATTCCTTAAAAAGAATGGTTAAATAAAATTTATTATAATAAAATATAAAATGATTTTTTTACAAAATAAATTTAAAATATATTATTATTAAATTTGTGAGGTAAAATTATCATATCTAAATAATTTTCATTTTGTCAGAATCATGTAATGTAGCAACAGAAGTTATACTTGATTTAGAAGATAAAGTATCATTTCCATTTTTTGTTTCTTCTTCTTTATTTTTTTCTTTTAATTGTTCTTTTTCCAAAATTTCTTTTTCTTTCTTACTTAAAAATCTTCCTCTTTTCCCTCTTTCTCTATTCATTGCATGTTTATGTCTTGATTCATGCATATAATTTTTTTTAATATTATCATTTATATTATATAATTCTTTTAATTTTTTTCTTTTTTCCCTTCTCTTTAATATTCTATAATATTGTCTACAATTAACATAAATATATTCATTATCATTTAAAGTTTTAATTGGAATTTTTTGATTAGAAATATTTCTTTTGAAAATTGAATAATGTTCAAATCCATTTAAATAAGGAATATTTGAGAAATTTCCATAATAATCAGGATTGTCATAAATTGATGAATCAACATAAACACAATTTACATAATTAATTTTACCTTGGTCATTTATTTGATTATATGAACTAAATTTTGATTCAACTTGAGTTGTAGATTGGAAATTATGAAATGTTTTATTTTGATATTGAAAGTAATTATCTTCTTTGTCTTTTGATTCATTTTCCATTTTTGGATTTATTATTTACACCTCTTTTAGTTATTTATTTATCAATAATATCTATTCAAAAATTATTAGATAAAATTTAAAATAAATAATAAATATTTAATAAAAAATATACATTATAATTAAAAATTTTAATTTTTAAACAATAATAATTAAAAAAAAATTTTATTCAATAATTTTATTATGTATCATAACAAGATTTTCATATTCATATCCCAATTTAGCTTTTTGAAATTGTGAATATTTATCTCTTTCTTCATCTAGATAATTTTTCCAATAATGAATATCATTATCTCTATCTCTTAACCATTTAATTTTATCAGCTCTTGCTTTTTGTCTTTGTAATTTTTCTTTCTTTTCCTCAACTGCAATTTGTGGTAAATTCCTAAAACTAAATCTATCTTTTTCATTAATAAATGTAGGACAAGATGAATCCCCTTGTAAGATTAATTCTGTTTTTCTCCATTTTGGATTTCCACTAAAACGAGTATTTGGTATTAATTTTTTATTAAAGCCAATTCTAGTTCCAAATGATTCTTCAACTTCATTTAATTGTTTAAAATGTTCTTTATTATTTTTATATACATGATTAACCCACTTCGTTGATGGTACTGTATTATTTATTTCTCCTCTTCTTTTTAATTCTCTTTCTATTTCTTTTTCTTTTAAATAATCCCTTTCACTAATTTGATTTCTTAAATCTAATATTTTTTGTTTATTTGTTCTGAAACCTATTTTATTTTTATCAATAAAATCATCTAAATCTTCTGCTCTTTTTCTTATATTTTCAAGTCTATTACTTAAAAAAATATCCTTTTGATGTGACATATATTCAGGTTCTGTATTTGCAATTAAGGTATCACTTAATTTTTGACAATCTAATAATTTTTCTTCATTTGAATGACTATCATATAATGCTCTTAATATTGGTTCTTTTTTTAAAGTTTCACTTATTTGAAAACGATTTATTGCATTTATAAAAGTATTATAATTACAAAAACCTTTTTTTCCTCCTTCTTCTTGAATAAATTTCATAAATTTTGGTAATCTTGCTCTCAAATAATCCATTAACATATTTAATTCTTCAGTTTTTGACATTTCTTTTATATTATCTTGCATTTTATTAAATAAATTTAATTGTGCTTGTTCTGTCATTAATGGATCTTTATTCCCTTTAGTTAGATCAGCATTTAATGCAGCATTATCTTCAAAAATTAAATGCATAAATTCTTCTAAATTTAAAGTTAGATTCCCTCTTGTATTACTAGAAGCAATTAATGCTTTTGTTTCATTTAAATTTATAGGGATTGATAATTTATTTATCATTGAATAAGCATCATAAACTGTAATTTCATCATGTGAAGTTTGTGCCCATTCTTTAAATATTTTTCTAAAATTACTCCTATTTGCATATCTCCTTCTAATTGCTAATCTAATTTCATTTATTTTAGAAACATCAACACCTTCTCCTTTAGTATCCTTTACATTTATTTTTACTAGTTGAGTTTCTTGTATTGCTGCTTTATTTTTATCACTTTTATCTTTTATAATTTGAGATCTTAATTCTTCTTTTCTTTTCTCATCTAAATCTTGATATTTTTTACCTTTTTTTTTTCTTTTTTTAGTTAAATCACTTATCATCATTGAATCTCCTGTAAAAGGTTCTTTCCCTTTAAAAGTTTCTTCTAATTGAGCAACTCTTTCATTTGTATAAATATTTCTAGTATTAATTTCAATTTTATTATCTTGATAAAATTTTGTTGTTGTATAATAACGAGGATCTGGAACATCATTTACTATATCTTTTTGAGTATTTATTGGTAATGATGGTCTGAAAATTTCCTTTTTTGATGAATATGATCTAACATAATTTTTATTTCCCATTGTTCCAAAATGATTTGTATATGTTTTCCATGGTTCAAAAAAATTTAAATTTTCTGTATCTCCTTTTGATCTAAAATCTATATTTGATAATCCGTATTTGTGTACTCTATCCTTTCTAATGTACATTTTCTATTATTTAATTTTTTTTGTTTTTATTTTAATAAAAAGTAAGTTTTTATTTTAATTACTTATTTTTAATTTATTTTAATTTATTTTTAATTGATAATTAATACTTTTTTCCATTTAAAAAAATAAAAAAAAAAGAAAAAATTAAAAATTAATTTAAAAAAACAATGGCAGGTTTTTTAAAAGAAGATGAAACCTTCACACATGTAATAGCAATAGACTTTGGAACAGGAGCATCAGGTTACGGTATAACCCAAAGAACTCAATTAAATCAAAAGCCACGTATAGAAGTATTTAATCCATGTGATGATAAAGATGACCAAAAAACAGTGACAGCAATCCTCTTCGACAACAATCAAAACTTTATAGACTTCGGAACTAGAGCAAAATTAAAATATGCAGAAATAATAGACGATGGTAAAACAGCTCTTTTATTTGAAAGTTACAAGATGGCACTTTTCCATATGCAAAGTGAGGTAAATTCAATTGATGGTAGAACAATGCCATTAATGAAAGTAGTTAGTGAGAGTTTACGTTTCATAGCAGAAAGTGCTTTAAAGAAATTAAGTGAAATGATTGGTAAGACAATGAAGAAAGAACGTATAAGATGGATTTTAACTGTACCTGCTTTATGGAATGAGGAACATAAATTATTTATGCAGAAAGCTGCAGTTAAAGCTGGGATTGTTGATGATGTTAATTCACAGAAATTACTTTTATGTTTAGAACCTGAAGGTGCTAGTATACAATGTAGAGAAGATGCTGATGAAACTTTAAAAAATCAAATTACTATGAATTCTATTATTACTGTCCTTGATTGTGGTGGAGGAACTGTTGATATTACTGTTCATAAAATTAAGTGTGAACCTCATGAAAGTTTCCTTTGTGAAGAAGTTATTTCTTCAAGTGGTGGATGTGAATGGGGAAGTAAATATGTTGATGAATATTTTGAAGGGTTTTTAAAAGAATTTTTTGGTGAAAAATTATTTGGTATTTATAAAAAAAATGCAACAGGTAGATTAGAAATATTAAAACATTTTGAATTATTAAAAAAGAAATTTAATCCTGGTGAAGATGAAAGATCTCGATTACAATTAAGTTACTTAAGTGAGAATTTATCTCAAGAAAAATTAAAAGAATTAATAGAAAAATATAACAACACTCATGATAAAGAATACCAATTAAAACAAAGAGGTTCTTCTTGTATTGACATTCCTCCAAAATTAATGATAAGTTTCTTTGAGCCTTTATTTACAAAAATAAAAAATAAAATATCTGAATTACTCCAAGAAACCCAATCAAAAGCAGGTTACCTTCCCAAATTTATTTTTATGGTAGGAGGATTTAGTGAAAGTCCTTTTTTAAAAAGTGAAATAAAATCAACATTTGGAAATAATAAAATAAGTGTTCTAATACCAAAAAGACCAGGAGTTTCTGTAATAAGAGGAGCATGTATGTTCGGATTAAGTCCTCGTTCAATAAAAAGTAGAATAGCTAAAAAAACTTATGGAATAAATACTCTAAGTCCATTTGATCCAAGTAAACATCCAGAAAGTAAAAAAGTAACAATTGAAGGTGAAGAATTCTGTGAAGATTTATTTGATATTTTCGTAAGGAAAGATGAAAGTGTTGGTATTGATGAAGCTATTAAAAAAATTTATTGTCCTGTTAGAGCTACGCAAACTATTATGAAAATTATTATTTATTGTACTGATAAGAAAGATGTAGAATTTGTTAGTGAGGATGGTGTTAGTAAATTAGGAGAGTTAAGTGTGGAAATTGGGAAAAAACATCAGAGTGTTGAAGAGAAAACTGTTACTGTTACTTTGCTTTTTGGAGCTACACAAATTATTGCTACTGCACAAAGTAAAAGTGGTGAAAGCAAAAAATGTGAATTTAATTTTGAAAATTATAGATAAAAATGATTGTTAAATTAAATTTTTTTGTTTTTTTTTATGTGAATTTATTAATATTATTTTATAAATTTAATGTGTGGTTTTTTTATTATTTTATAATTTATATTTTGGTAAATGATTATTTATTTAAATTTTTGGATGATTTTTTTATTTTTATTATCATGAAAAATATATTGTTTTTTATCTTTTTTTTGTTAGAAAT
>Ga0256407_10005329_pt1 | contig 20719 bp, 30 predicted proteins | sample RumenRJG_04DNA_FD_193489 | JGI IMG/M metagenome (GOLD analysis project Ga0256407, IMG submission 193489) | Bovine rumen microbial communities from Lethbridge, Alberta, Canada - RJG_04 | ecosystem: Host-associated > Mammals > Digestive system > Stomach > Rumen | place: Canada: Alberta... | reverse complement strand
CCGGAGACAAGATTAGATTCAAAGGAACAAATACTCATTATTGTAATACATCTGGCACAGATCCTAATAAGCAATGGTATTTTGTATTTGGAGCAGGTACATCAGAAGCAATTGGTACAAATTATACGAAAACTACAGCGAAATTTAATGCATACGGAAATACAATGTCATTACTATATGGAGATGATTTTGTTGAACAAACTATACTAACTTCAAATTGGGTATTCTGTAATTTATTTAATGGGGCTATGATTGTCTCTGCAGAAAATTTAATATTACCTGCTCCTGTATTGACAGAAAACTGTTATCGTGCAATGTTTTCACATGCAAATTATTTAACAATATCACCAGTATTACCTGCAAAAAATATTGTTTCTGGATGTTATAAATTTATGTTTGAAAATGCAGAAAATATCAAACAGATAACATGTTTAGCAGAAACAGGATTATATAATGCAAATCCAACGGATAATAAGGGAACTCATGGACTTACAAGTTTCGTTACTTTCTATAATAAATATGGACATATAGTTCCTACTGATGTAGTATTCATAAAAAGTCCAAATACAGGATATTCAGAAATAGGATCTAATACTGACTGGCGTTATAATACATATTATTCAACTGATCATACATATTGTCCAGGAATTTTAAAACTAGAAACAGAATCATGGACAATAATAGATTATGAAGAACCTTAAATTTATAATATCGAATAATTATTATGGGATATGCAATTATAATAAATAATCATATGTCATTTGCAAAAAACAATCTTGGACAAGTTCATTTATCAGAATATGATAATATGAATATATTCAATATTAAAGCAATAACTGACATAACAATACGATTTACAAATAATTTTGAATATAATTCTGGAGCTTCTTTCTATTGGAATCAATATAAAGCAAATACTGAATTAGAGTTAGGAGCAGGATTAGATTTAATGATAAGAAGTGAACTAATTCCTACATCAGAAAATGGTATAGGAACATTTGATATAGATGGAGAATTTTCAATATCTGGTGACATAACATACTTACTTAAAGATAATGAATTAACTGCATATGCATTTAAGAATTTATTCAATGACTGTGATACATTAATGGATGCGTCTGAATTGACATTAAGTGATACAACAGAACAAAGTTGTTATGAAGGAATGTTTAAGAACTGTACATCAATTGAGAAATCTCCAATATTACCAGCAATAAATCTATCTACAAACTGTTATAAAGAAATGTTCTATGGGTGTTCATCTCTTAATGAAATCACAATAAAATCAGAAGATTTATTAGGAGAAGATTATTCATATAATTGGGTATATGGTGTTGCTGAAGAAGGTACGTTCAAACCAGCAACTGGAATTGAACATGAAACTGGTGTACACGGATGTCCAACAAACTGGGAGTGTTCAGCTGATTATATCAATATGTATTTTACTATAGAATCATTAGAAGATAGTAATCAAATTAAAATAGCTAGATCAAAAACACCAATTACTACAACATTAAGTTATTCATTAGATGATGGTGAAACATGGACAAGTATAACAATAAATGGTGCAAAGACATTTGCAACAATCAATGCAGGAGAAAAGATAATATTCAAAGGAAATAATGCTAAATATGCATCTGCTTGGGATGCATATAATTATTTCACTGCTACTAAACAATTTAAAGTATATGGCAATATAATGTCATTGTTTAATGGTGATGACTTCAAGACAAACTATGAATTTGATAGTAGTGTAACACATCATTGTTCAGGATTATTTAGAACAACATACCTTGTTGATGCAAGCAATTTGATTCTTCCAGCATCAACATTATATACTAGTTCTTATAATGGTATGTTTAGAGGTGCAACTGCATTACAACACGGTCCTCAAATGTTAGCAACAACTCCTACGGGCTCAGAAGCATGCTCATCAATGTTTGAAGGATGTATTAATCTTGAAGAACCTATTGAAATTAATTTCACTACATTGGTACAACAATGCTGTTTCCGTATGTTCTGTATGGATAGAAATAATAAAATTACAACACCTAAGATGACAAGGTCTCCTATATTGAGAGCACAACAAGCTGCAGTAGATTGCTATAAAGAAATATTTGAAGGAAATGGTAATCTTAATGAGATTACTTGCTTGTTAACGTCGACTGGTATTGCCTGCACTGAAAATTGGGTTAAAAATGTCGGAAATGGTACTGGTACGTTCTATAAGAATAAGTCTAAGACAGACTGGGCATACAACCCTACTGCAGGCGTGCCTACTGGTTGGACTATAGAAGATTATGTAGAATAGATGAATTAAATATAATTTGATATATAATAAATGAATACAATATCAATAAATAGATCAAATAGAACCGTTAGTCCATTAGTTGCTACTGAATCTATATGGAATGCTCCTACAATGTTATCATCATCAATACCGGTAGGGCCATGGATTCATACAAAGACAGGAACTACTGTTGTGAATAAAGAAATTAAACTTCCATATTCAATTAATGCTATTGATGGACAGTCGTCTAGTTATAGTAAAAATACATATACTTTAACATCAACATTTACGATTCATAAATTACAACCAACATATCTTTGGTTTTTAAAAGCAGATCAATCTGCAGAAATATATGTTAATGATGAATATGTAGAAACTCATTGGGGCGGATATATATCATTCTTTATAGATATAACAAATTTCATAAACATAGGCACTAATGATCTTACAGTCATATTGAACAATAAGACAAGATCTGAGTTAGCTCCAGATGCTGCAGACTTCAATTTCAATGCAACATTAGGTGAAGTAAGGTTATTGAGTAGTCCTGTGCTTCCAGATAAAATATACGGATATGATGGTTTTCATATAAAATCAACAGTTACTGATGAATTAGCAACCATAACAGTTGAAACAAGTGTTCCAAATTATGCAGACATAATATTTTCTATAAATGATGAAAAATATAGTTATTCAGAAAGAAAGTTTGGAAAAGGAAAATTTACATTTACTACATCTATTGAGAATCCGCACCTTTGGGATGGCAAGATAGATCCGCATTTGTATGATGTAACTCTTGAAATATATTATGATGGTGAATTATATCATAAATTGAACAGAGCATATGGATTTAGATATTTTTCATATGTATGGGATGATGCTACTATTGAAGGATATGATTCTGAAAATACATATACAGGATTCTTACTAAATGGACACCCATATCAATTACGTGGGGCATGTATGCATAATGATTTACAAGGAAAGGCTAATGCAGTAACACCTGAAGATTTAGATAACGATTTTGATGTCATATTGGATCTTGGATGTAACTTCTTACGTTTAGTTCACTATCCACACCAAAAACAGGTTTACGACTACTGTGACAAACTCGGTATAGTTGTTCAGACAGAAGCTCCATGGCTTAACAAATGTAAAGATACTCAACCACAAGCATATTGGGATCATTTGGAATTACAGATGATAGATATGGTAACACAACATTATAATCATCCATGTATCATGTTCTGGGGTATGGGAAATGAGATAGCATTAAATGGTGTTACTGCATCTTTAGCAAAAGAAAAGACAGAATATTATAGAGAACTTATAAGATCTTACGATACTTCTAGATGGGTTGGATTTGTATCTCACGATCTTTATCCAAAAAGTCATTATGGTTATCCTGAATTAGACTATTATGCGAGCAATAACTACACAGGCTGGTATAAAGACTATACTAAAATGTCAATACATGGTGCTATAGATAAAGGTATTGCTGATGCTGATGGTAAGCCATGGGCATTCTCTGAATATGGTGGTGGGGGAACTCAGAACTGTCATTCAGATGATTTCCATAATACTACAAATCATAATTCAGGTGGTGCAAGACACGATATTGAAAAACAGATGTGGATTCATGAAGGTCATATAGATGTCTTAAAACAAAGAAAAGAAATATTATACACATCAATATGGCAGTTGTTTGATGTAGCAGTATCGTCTCGTAATGAAGGATATACTAAATGCTTTGATGGTGTTAATACATATATAGATGATACTTTAAGATATCTTAATGATAAAGGAATAGTAAATAGAGATCATAAGACTAAGAAAGATACATTCTATGCATATAAAGCATGGTGGAATCCAACTCCATTTGTTCATATTTGTGGAAAAGACTATACTAAAAAAGAAAATAGAGCAATTAAATGCTATTCAAATGACGGAGACGCATTTACTTTATATGTGAATGACCAAGAAATCGAAACAGTTACGCCAACAAATGGATATATTGTGTTGTTTACTGCATATACATTCAATTCTGGTGATGTAGTAAAAGTAATTGGCACATCGTCTGAAGATACATTTACATTTGAATAATATAAGATATATAATAAATAAATGAATATAATATAAATGAAAACAGTTATTCTTAAAAAATCAAATATACAAGCTAGTCCGTTAGTCGCTTTTGAATCTATATTTGATATGACACCATTGCTAGCATCTTCAATTGATGTTGGACCATGGATTTATAATAATACTGAAATTGAACTTCCATATTCTATAAATAAAACTGATGGTCAGACTAGTAATTATGCTAAAGGAACATTTACATTTACATCATCAATAACAATTCATAAGTTACAACCAACTCATTTGTGGTTTGACCATGCAGATCAATCTGCAGAAATATATATTGATGATGTTTTAGTTACTAAACACTGGGGTGGATATGGTGCATTTACTGTTGATATAACTGATTTTATTAAAGTTGGTACTAATATATTAACTGTCAAATTAAAGAATAATGAAGGAAATGTTTTAGCTCCATATACAGCAGACTTCAACTTCAATGCAACATTAGGAAAAGTAAAATTATTGACTAGTCCTGTGCTCCCAGACAAGAAATATGGGTATGATGGATTCCATATAACTTCAAACGTTACTTCAGAATCTGCAACAATAACTATTGAGACATCAGTGCCTAATTTTGCAGATATCATATGTCATATTGACGATGCAGATTTTCACTATACAGAAAGAAAGTTTGGTAAAGGAGAATTTACATTTACTACAGTTATTGAAAATCCACATCTTTGGAATGGTAAGAATGATCCTCATCTATATAATGTAACTCTTGAAATATATTATAATGATGAACTATGTCATAAGTTAAGTAGAGGATATGGATTTAGATATTTTTCATATGTATTTAATGATGAAACAGTAGAAGGTTATGATTCAAATAATCCATATACAGGTTTCTTATTAAATGGTCATCCATATCTATTACGTGGTGTATGCATGCATAATGATTTATATGGTAAAGCAAATGCATTAACTACTGCTGACATGGATAATGATTTTGATATATTGATGGAACTTGGAGTTACAGTAATTCGTACTGCGCATTATCCTCATCCAAAGCAATTCTATGATTATTGTGACAAACTTGGTATAGTTGTACAGACTGAAGTACCATGTGTAAATAACATACAAGCAACAATGCCTGATGCATATTATGAACATTTAACAGGACAATATACAGATATGGTTAATGAACATTACAACCACCCAAGTATATTATTCTGGGGATTAAGCAATGAGGCTAAGACTGCTGATCTTAAAGATGGTGACAATAATGTAATCATAACAGGTAAAGAATTTGCACGTCAGAAATGCAATGAATATACTGCATTGATTAAGTCATTAGATCCTAATCGTTGGGTTGGTTATGTATGTCATCAAGGCGCTGGTAATCCTGCTCAATATTTCGGCAATCCTGACTGTGATTGGTTTGGAGGAAATATATATGTAGGATGGTATGATTCAACATCTTCAAACACGCCAACATCACAGTTAACATCTAGACTTAATTATGCTAATACTATACAAAAACCATTTGCATATTCTGAATATGGATGTGGCGGTACTCAAGACTGTCATACTGAAGACATATCAACAACTAATAAAGGTTCAGGTGGTGCAAGACACGATATTGAACACATGATGTGGCTTCATGAAGGCCATATTGCAACTATTAAACAATTTCCACAAATATTATTTAGTACTGACTGGGTAATGTTCGATTTTGCTGTATCAAATAGAAATGAAGGTTATACATTATGTTATGATGGTACTACAACATCAACAGACAATACTTTAAGAAGACTTAATGATAAAGGATTAGTAATGAGAGATCATAAGACAAAGAAAGATACATTCTATCTTTATAAAGCATGGTGGAATACTGAAGATAAGTTTGTACATATTTGTCAGAAAAGTTATACTAAGACAGAAGACAGAGTTATCAAATGTTATACCAATGAAACTGACCAATTCTCTTTATATGTAAATCCAACTGGTGAAAATGATACTCCAATTGAAACACTTACTGCTACAGACAATATTATATTGTTTACTGCATATACATTCAATCCTGGTGATGTAATTTTGGTAACAAATGGAACAGTTGAAGATACATTTACATTTGCATAATAAAAGGAACCTATTCAGGTTCCTTTTTTATTTTGTATAAATATAATTCATCAATTGTTTTATCATTAAATATTCTTTCAATTAATTTGTTATTTGAATCTTGATTATTCCAATATTCTTTCAAATCCAACTGAAAACTCCATCGTGATATTTTTCTTAATTTTACGAATAACAATTGTAACCATGATATTATACTTAAATCTATTCTATATATCCAAAGTGTTTTTGTTATAATCCAATATCTTTTATATAATCTCCAACGACTTATTTTTCCAATTAAATACATATTCATATTTAATTGTTTCATTATATGATTATTAATATATATGTTTCTTATTCGACACATTTCACTACGAGGGTTTTCTAAAGATTTTATAAATACATTATAATTACCCCATATTTCAAATGTTTCAAGTTCTTCCATTGAAAACATTTTTTTAATATCATCTGATGATAATAGTGAAATAAATTTTGCCGCAAGTTCAATATATTCTATCATATCCAAATCCACTTTGTTTCGGAAATTGTAGTAATTCTCATATTCTCTAAACCTTGTGCAATATAGTTTTTCATTATTTCATGAACTTCATCACTTGTTTTTGCAAATACAGGTAAAGCATATTTAACTGTCTTTATTGTACCATCTTCTCCAAATATATCTTCAGCAACCTTTACTGCAAATATTTTACTATCTTCATACCATTCATTTGCTGCTGGTTTGAAATTCTTCATTAAACAAATATCTTCAACTTCAATATCATTTCCAAGACCTTTGATAACTTTCATTCCTGCATCAGCAAAATGTTGTCCTTCTGTAAAATATGTTTCAATAACTCGTTTATCTCTACCATGAAGATAAACATTTCGATTTAACTTTATTTTAAAATACATACATCTATAAGTTCTTTATTTTGCTTGGTGATAATCTTTCTGTCCACACACGAGCTTTTGAATCACGAGATCCAGCATCTTCAATTATTTCTTCAACTTCCTTCCAAATTTTTGAAAATTTCTTTTGTAAAATTTCCTTTAATTTATCAGATAGATGTTGATAATTTATTACTTGTGTATCTTCTTCAGGTAATGATGTCCAAAAATAATAATCATTTCTAACATCATCTTTATTATTACAATGTAAAACTAAAAATACTTTACCTGATGATTGACTTTCATTTATTTTATTTGTAATATTTTTCATAATATATATTATTTATTTTAATATGTCATCTAATTCATACACTCCATCTTTAGGTTTGTTTGAAATAACATCAATTACTTTTTGCTCTATTTCTTCTAATAATTCAGGATTATCATTTAATAAATCAATAACAGCTTGTTTGCCTTGTCCAAGTTTTACTTCTCCATAACTGAACCAAGATCCTGACTTATGTATAATATCATATTCAATTGATTTATCTATTATTTCTCCAAATCTATTAATGCCTTTTCCAAACACAATTTCAAATTCTGCTTTTCTAAATGGAGGTGCACATTTGTTTTTTACAACCTTTACTTTTGTTAAGTTTGCAATTGCATCTTCTCCATCTTTTACTTGTGTTGACTTGCGAACTTCTAATCTTATTGATGCATAGAATTTCAAAGCATTACCACCAGTTGTTGTTTCAGGATTACCAAACATAACACCAATCTTTTCTCTAATTTGATTAATGAATATACATAAACAGTTTGACTTTTTGATAATACCAACCATCTTACGTAATGCTTGTGACATCAATCTTGCTTGAAGACCAATTCTTGCATCTCCCATAGCACCTTCTAATTCTGCTTTAGGAATCAACGCAGCAACAGAGTCAATAACACAAATTCCTATTTTACCAGAACCTATTAACTTTGTTGCAATTTCTAAACAGTCTTCACCACAGTCAGGTTGAGCAAATAACAATGTATCTACATCAACTCCAAGAGCAGCTGCATAATCTCTGTCGAATGCATTTTCTGCATCAATGTATGCAGCCTTAAGACCCATCTTTTGTGCTTCAGCAACAGCATGAATTGCAAGTGTTGTCTTACCACAACTTTCAGGTCCATATATTTCAACAATTCTTCCTTTAGGATATCCACCAATACCTAAAGCAACATCTAAAGACAATGAACCGGAAGGAATAGCTTCAATATCCATTACGTCTGATTCTCCTAAAAGCATAACGGTACCTTCTCCGTATTGCTTTTTAATTTCCTTCAACACAGATTCAAGTTCATTATCTATTCCAAATTCCTTTTCAAGTACGTCTTTTTTAGCCATGTTTGAACAAATGTAAAATTTAAACTATATTAATTACAATTAATAATATTTAATTTTTTTACAATAATATACAAAAACTATACATTAAGTTAAATGACAACATCAGATATTATACAATTATTTAAGAATTTCAATTCACATACTGACGATTATCTGGGAGCTATGTATATGTCAATATATAATCAGCTCCCACAATGTTATAGAATATATTATGATAATGCTGGTGAATTGCATTATCAGCATTCATCAGAATTGTTCTTTGATATTCGTAAAGAGATGAAATATAAAATTGACTGTCGCGTTCTTTTACAAAAATTAAAGAGACAACAAGAACGTTATGAATTAGAAATATTTTGTTATTCACCTCACGAATATCTTGTATTAGGAGGGTCTTCAATGTATTTACATTATGGAAATTCTCGTAAGTTTCCTCATAATTTTTTAATGAATATAACATTATCACAAGATGCGGAAATGGCTGACTTTTATGAAGAAGTATTTTGTCAAGCTGAAGATATTGAACCAATTATGGAAATGCTTAAAAAGAATTGTGTTCAATCTACAAAGAAAGACAAAATAGAATTTGGTATTGCAGCTATAGATGCATCAAATAATATTTATACATCTTGGTATGATTATGAAGATAAAAAAATTGATGTCGAAAAGAATTATAATGATGACTTCCCTTATGAAAAGATTTGTAAGTTAATGGAATCTGAAGACAAAGCAGAATTATTATTCTTCTATGGAGAACCGGGTACAGGTAAGACATCATTGATTAAACATCTTATATCAAAATTTAAAGCAGTATCATTTGTATTTATGGATGGTGCAATATTAGCAAATGCTGCACAAGATAAATTGATGTCTTATTTTCTTGATAATCAACATACAGTATTTATATTGGAAGACTGTGAAAAAGCATTAAAAGATCGTAATGAAGGATATAATCCTGTTATGCCAGTTTTATTAAATATAACAGATGGTGTTATTGCTGATGTATTGGGAATTAAATTGATTTGTACTTTTAATACATCATTAAATAAAATAGATAAAGCATTACTTCGTAAAGGTCGTTTGTCACTTAAATATGAATTTAAGAAACTTACAAAAGATAAAGTTTCAAAGATACTTGGATATGATGTTGATAAAGATATGTCATTAGCAGAAATTTATAATATAGATGATGAAAATGACTTCTCAAAAACAAATTCAAGAAAAATAGGTTTTTAATTTATGGGACATACATATCCAATGCATTGGGCATTATATCATTTAGCATGTATAATATCATTTGTTATACTTAGTATAATATTTGTTATATATATACTTAATTATAATGATCCTGCAAGTTCAACATTTATAACTATGATTACTTGTATAACAATTGCTTCATTATTTGGTTGCATATATACAGGTCGACATTTAAAAAAGAAAAAGATAACATATAAAGATGAAATTCTTTCCTCTAGTACTATTAAAAAATAATGGCTGAATAACTATATTAATTTAACATTAGAGGATGCTAGAGGAAAGTCTAGATAATCTAGAACGAACATTAACTACTAAAATACAGATATATATTTTTAACAATTTTTATATGAATAGAAATGAAATAAAAAATATAGTATATCAATGTTTATACGAACAATATTGTAATGATGATATTATAACACAACTACAATCAAAACCAAATGATGGGGAAGATGAATTTATATATACTGAATTGAAATTTGATTCATTAGATATGTTAGAATTTACAATGGCAGTTGAGCGTGAGATTGACCATGGTTTTGTTATAGATGATAGTATTATTGATAACCAAATAACATTAAGAAAAGTAATTGATTATATAGATAATAAGTTAAATGGAGAAGGATAATGTTTTGTTAGGACAAATTCCTAACGATGGAAAGACTGCTTCATGGCCAGTTGAAGGTAGAGAAGCAAAGACAATTCAAATTTGGAATCATATGCAGGCTCCAATTGATGAAAAGCTATTGGAGAAAATTCGTACTGCAAATATTACAAAATGTAAATCAGAACCACTTTATCAATGGTCATTAGAAACGGCATTGACTCTTGATTTGGTTGATAAAGATTTGAATATTGTAATGTTAGCTGGAGATCCTAAGACTGGAGAATCAACTTGTTTATTACATTCTTGTGAAACAGACGATCCAGAAAAACGTGTTGATAAATTTATTCGTTTATTTGACAAAGAATGTGCAGGTAACCGAAAGCTTCCTGATGGACAAGTTGTATCAAATGAATTATTGACTACTATTGCAAATGTTGTAGCAATGTATGCATCAGTAAAACAAGAGTATGAAGATTCATTTATGAGTTGTTTGAATTATTGGAAAGATAGAGTAAGAAAGAATCCTGAAGACTTCAAACAACCTCAAACATAAGATGGGACATATTAGAACCAATTGTTAGCATTTTGTTATTTTTGGTTTTGCCCTTAAATATTATTTCATTTTTATTTATATATATGTCATTAACTTTTATGACGACATCAAAGTTTGGAAAGAACTCACAATCAGAAGTATAGTGTACGTTCTTTCCAAACATTTTTTTATATAATTGTGAAAAAGAATAATCTTTAACATGATCCATAATAAAGATAATCGTTATAATTTTTTACAGGTTCCAACTATATTAATATATTATATTTAGTAATTTAAAATAATTGTTGATGGAAGATAATAAGACAGAAGTACAAGAGAAATATTGTGTATGTTGCGGTAGACCACAAAGTATGGTACCATTATTGCTTGAAGGTAATTTTGGTTATATATGTTCTGACTGTGTTAACCAAGCATTCAATACTGTAAAAGAACAAAATGAAAAGGTTAGCAAAAACTTAATGTCAGGTATTCCTAAACCTCACGAAATAAAAGAATTCCTTGACCAATATATTATCGGACAAGATAGAGTTAAGGAACGTGTTGCTGTTGCTGTATATAATCACTATAAGAGAATTTCTACTCCAATTGTAAATGATGTTGAAATTGAAAAATCTAATATCTTATGTGTTGGGCCAACGGGAAGTGGTAAAACTTTAATTGCAAAGACTGTTGCAAAACTTCTTAATGTTCCATTTACAATTGCTGATGCAACAGTATTAACTGAAGCAGGTTATGTTGGTGAAGATGTAGAATCGGTACTTGTTAATCTTTATCAAGCAGCGGATTATGATGTTGAGAAAACTGAAAGAGGAATTGTATTTATTGATGAAATAGATAAGATTGCACGAAAGGGAGATAATGCGTCAATATCTCGCGATGTATCAGGTGAAGGTGTTCAGCAAGGTCTTTTAAAACTTCTTGAAGGATCTATTGTGTCAATACCTCCTAAAGGTGGCCGTAAACACCCAGATACTCCACTTGTAAAAATTGATACAAAGAACATATTGTTTATTTGTGGTGGAGCATTTGTTGGAATAGAAAATAAAATAAAACAACGATGCAATAAACAAGTAATTGGATTCAATTCGGATGTTGATAAAAAACTAGATGATGAAGATTATATGGCAAAAATTAATCCACTAGATCTTAAGTCATTTGGATTGATTCCAGAAATTATTGGACGTCTTCCAATTATTACATATACTGATGAACTCGATAGAGAAGCATTAATGAAGATATTGACCGAACCAAAGAATGCTCTTATCAAACAATATAAGAGAATATTTGAACTTGATAATGTCGAATTGAACTTTACTGAAGATGCTCTTAATTATATTGTAGATAAGACAATCGAAAATAAATTAGGAGCACGTGGATTAAGAGGAACAATGGAAAACATCATGACACGAGCAATGTTTGATGCTCCTTCATCAGATATAAAAGAATTAACAGTTGATATTGATTATGTCAAACAACAAATAGGATAAATTAAATACAAGAGGGATATATCCCTCTTGTATAATATTTTATTTATTTCAATACTTAGTCAACCACAGGGCGAACCGAGTAGCCGTACTTACGGTCGTTGTAGCCCACGCCCTTGCCACCATAGTCAAAGAACAAGTAGTAAGCGAGACCACTACCATTAGGAGAAGAACCCCAATAGCTACCGCCATTGCCTACACCGTACTGGCTACCAAGGCTCCAGAAGCCAGCAGCAGGAAAGAATACATAATTACCGTTGGTGGCTGTGAATTTTCCACCGTTAACACCATTAATGGTAGTCAACTCATATGTGGTATTAGCTGCCAATTCTTGCATTTGTGTTCTCGTTGGCATATGCCAAGAGCCACCCCACACTTGTACTGCTGTATCTACAAAAGAATCTAGTGGGTCTTCTGTTCCACCATAGTTGCTATCACCACTTGTTGCTGCATACTGAGCATCACCCTTACCGTATTGATAGTAATTACCATAATCAGTTTCTGATGAAGCACCAACGTTCATTGTAGCCCACTTTGTGCCACTTGGCAAACCAAGGTCAACATACTCGTGACCATCTATGATTGGTGGTACATAAGGATTATAATGTACATGGGTTTCTATTCTACAATAACTAACTACTGCATTTTTTTCTGATTGTATTTCAGCAAAATCTGCACCTCCTATAAATGTAATATAATCATTATGATTATTTAAATTTCTAAGATATTTCATATTATTATAAAGTATTTTTTATAAATTTATATAATTAATATAATTAAAAATAATCAATATAATTTATGTTTTTTTTGAATATTATATAAAAAATACTATATTATATTTGTAAATATTGAAAACGAATTTTCAAATTCTAAATAATAAATATGACAAATATCAAATTTACCAAAGAGGAACTTCGCCGAGATTACCAAGAGGCTGGTTATGATCGCAAGAACCTGAGTATCAAGTACAATACCTTTGCAAAGGGTAAGGATATTCAGGAGAAGATTAATTCTATTCTTAAGGAGATTCGTTCAACTCAGACTAAGTTTGATATTGATGATATGCGAGACTGGTTCCGTTTGGATCCTAAAGTTACTAAGTTGAACCAGTATCTTGACGGTGAGCCTATTGCATTTGTTAAGATGCTTCATGCAGATTATGAAGCTCGTGCAAAGCGTGGTGGTAATTCAATTGCTGGTAAATATGCTCGTAATATGTTTGACAAGATTACTGCTTGGCTGAATGAAGCTACCAAGACTGATGACCAGAAAGCTGCTGACGCTGAACTTGAAAATAACATTGAGGAACTTGTTTCAAAGCTTTCTTCTGAGCTTGCTGATTTTAAGGTTCGTTACTTGGAAAAGGTTCACGAGGCTGCTGGAAAGCGTTACGAAAGGATTCCTACTGACATTGAGGCTCTCAAGAATCAGAGACTTGCAATTGAAGCCCGATATGAGGCCGCTCGTAAGGAGAAGAAAGGTTACAACGCAACATGGTCAATTTGGTCAGAAAAGGAAAAGGTTGATAATAAAATTGGTCGTTTGAACGGAATCCTCCGAATGTATCCGACTGTTGAAGAGTTCCAGAAATTTACTGTTGAAGAGGCAACAAAACAGTTTGAATACAATGTCCGCGGACTCGCTGACCGACTGCTTGATAAGAAGTTTATTATCGAGAAAATTACTGTTTCAAATGTCAAGAATGATCCCAAGTTCTTCGAGATGACAATTACTGATGGAGAGAAAAAGTTGTACTGCCGCTCAGTTCTCGCAGCTCAGTTCTCTGAGAAAATGATTCCACACTTCAGATTTATTATGACTGAGAGAAATTAAATTTCATATAATATTTAATTTTTTAATTTAATTGCTATATTATATTTGTAATTATTGAAAATTAAATTTCCAAATTTATAATAAAATTGATGATTATGAATAATTTCAAAATTCAGTATTTAATCGAGTTGGAATGTATTGATGAGGCAAATGAGTTCGGTCTCAAGCTTGGCGAAAAGGGATATGCTGTTGCTTTTGCTGCTTCTGATTTTACTCGTGATATTAACAATTGCAATGTTTATGATGATTTTGATACCGCAGTTTTTAATGCTCGGTTAGTTTATAAAAGAGGAGATTTTATGCCTCGTATTAAGGAGATTATTCGTAGAGAAGGTAATTATGTTGATTTTTGTTTAGCAGATTAATATGAAAAGAGTTTACGACGCAGAACAACAGAGAATTAAGAATATGCAGAAGCTTTATGCTTCTCAAAGTCAGAAAACATTCAATTATTCTCCCGATGATTTTAGCATCGATCTTTTGAGTGGTAAATGGAAACATAAGAATTGGAAAACCTGGATGAAGGGAGATCCTTCAGGTGATTATGCAAAGTCAAAAACAATTGTTTTGAAATACATTGCGGAATGTAAGAAGCCTTATGGACAGAGAAATCTTTCACAGTTTCATTTAGTAAGTGATTAATATGTATAAGATTGTTGGACTTAATGAATTTGAAATATTAGAGATTATAGATAAGGCTGTAGCCTTTGGTGTAAATTCTCTTAAAGGCGAAAAGAATGCAATGGCACTTCAAATTGCAGCATTTTGGCTTGAGGGTTATATTTACGGAAATGAGCCACGTTTGACCGAAGATGATATTAAATCACTTCGAGCAACAATGAAAAACTATTTCTTTATTTAATATGACTAAAGAAGAAATAATTGAAGCATTAGAAAATGATATGTTACTTCCTTATATGCAAGATTGGGAATTAGAACGTATTGTAGATTTTGTAATTGAAAATTATAAAGAAAATGAGTAAGATAGCTTTATTACTTTCAGGTGGTGTTGACTCTTCAGTTGCATTGCATATGCTTTGTCAAGCTGGAGAGAAGCCTGATTGTTTTTATATACATATAGGTCCTGATGAGAAGGATTCATATAGTTGTACATCTGAGGAGGATATTGAGATGGCTTCCGCAGTTGCAGCAAAGTATGGTTGTAAGTTTGAGATAATTGATTTACATCGAGAGTATTGGGATAACGTTGTAAAGTACACAATGGATAAGGTTAGTCGTGGTTATACTCCTAATCCAGATGTTATGTGCAATACAATTATCAAGTTTGGTGCATTCTACGATAAGGTTGGATATAAGTATGATTATATTGCAACCGGTCATTATGCAACAAGAGTAGGATATGTAGATGGACATAATGTATTAGATATTTTGTCTAATGTAAATAATGCAGAATGGTGGATTTGCCCAGCTAAGGATCCCGTAAAGGACCAAGTAGATTTTATTGCAAATATTGATACAAAGAAGGTACCTATTTCAAAGATTATATTTCCAATTGGTAATCTTATGAAGGAGGAGGTTCGTCAAATTGCAGAGGAGAATCATCTCATTAATGCAAAGAGAAAGGACTCTCAGGGTATTTGTTTCTTAGGTAAGATTAATTATAATCAATACATTGAGCAGTATCTTGGTACGGAGGATGGAAAAATCATCGATGCAGATACAGATACAATTCTTGGTAAGCATCATGGACATTGGTTCCATACTGTAGGACAGCGTAGAGGATTGAATCTTTCAGGTGGTCCTTGGTATGTCGTAGGAAAGGATGTTAACAAGAATATTGTTTATGTATCGAAGAACTATGATGAGAGCAAGGTTACTGAGTTCTATGTAATGGATGTCAATTGGCTTACAGAAAATATGATTGATACTTGGTATCATCGTACATGGGATGGTACTGGAGATCATAATTTTATTTGTAATGTAACATTTAAGGTACGTCATTCTCCAGAGAAGTACACAGGTAAGATGTATTTTTATGGGTCAGATCACGATATTAAGATTGTTTCAGATACACCAGTAACAGCTGCTCCAGGACAATTTTGTATTTTATATGACCAAGATTATTATCATTGTTATGGTTGTGGAGAAATATTAAATCAAACAAAAGTTATGAATAGAATTTGATATTTTTAATTAAATAAAATTAAGATAAGATGAATACATATTTAATTGTACTTTTCATAGTACTTGGAATAATGATTGGAATATTAGGAGTACAAATATTCAAAAATTATAAAAAATTAAAATATAAATACGAAAAATGTTGGCCAGTTCAACATCGATTAGACAAAGATGGAAATTTACAATATTCGGTAGATGGCAAATTGTGGACATACATAGTTGGTTATACTGAAGATTTTGATTACGGCACAGGTCACGGTCCTGCTCTTGGTTATATTCAATTCAAATCAGATGAACAAGATGAATATAAATCTTGGTGCAATATGTTATATTCAGTACAGAAATGTCACGAATTTAACAAGAAAGCATTAGATTTGTATATTGGAAAAATTCGAGAGTATTTGAAAGATAAACCTGAAGAGAAATAATATTAAATAATGTTAATGGAAATGCCGGTAATTTACATATTACTGGCATTTTTCTATATTACAAATATATTAATATCTATACATATGAATAAAGATAAGAAAATGCAAATTGCAAGAACAATGGCACGTCAAATACTTGAAGTGCTATCTGCTGAAGATTGCTTTGATGGATTTGTTACAAGATTCTTCACTCGTACAAAGTGCATCAATTATCTTCAGAAAAGTTTCAATGAATATTTCTACAAGAGAAACCAATTGATTAATTGGAATAAAAATACTTGGTTTGATATTTTTGATGATACAGACCTTGTAGAATCTCTTGTGTGGTATATGCAAGATTTTAATTTAGCAAAAGAAAAAGAGGAAGAACAAGAATCACAATTACCAAAGAGAAAGAAACCGCTATGATACCTGAAGTAGGAAAATATTATCATTTCTGGGATGACGGTAAATGTGGAGTCAGCCGTCATTATATTGCAAAATGTGAAGAAATAATTTCACTTGATGATGCAAATCATATATTGATTGCTGACAATAATCATGTAAAATGTGAATTAATAAAGTTATGGGCTAAAGAGAAAAAACATAAAAAGTGGATCTTTAGCCCAAAAACTGATGTCATCATACGATGTTCAATTCCAAAATATGATGAGCATGATATATACTTTGCTCGTGATAATAATGATGGGTGGTTTTCATTTAATACAACTGATTGGTGGCAAGGTGGTCGTTTAGATATTGATGGAACAATATATGAAGCAGTTATTCAACATTGTCTTGATGATAAAAACTGGGATGCTTATAATGAACATTTAAACATAACATATTAAATATGAAAATAGAAGGCGAACAAAAGTATTTTACAGCTGAAGAGGCTAGACAAGTTTCTGATGAAATTAATTCAGAAAACATGAAAAAAGAATTAGATTGGATCTATGATCTGATTAATAATGCTAGATTTGAAGGTGAACACTCGATAACATTTTCAAACAAAACATTAATGAAGGCAACTTCGGAATTTATTAAATCAAAAGGATTTAAGATATCACATTTCTCTGGAACTCAGTGGGATCCCGCTGATGATACAACTATATCTTGGTAAGACTTAATTGAATTATGGTGGAAAGAATTGAAGAAAGAGTACGAAATATGGTTGGGCCATTTTATAATATGGCTGCAATGCTGAAAAATATTAATTACGAAAAAACAAATGATTATTTGTGTGCTAACGGAGAAAAGATTGCAAATACAATGTACAAGTCTATTGAATATTTGATAGACATGGCAAAAATAATTGATGATCATTTACCTGATGGATTTGATATTAATGAATTATTAGATAAACGTAAATATCAACTTGATGAAACAAAAGAAACTGAAAATTAAAGAATCAGATAAACTTCGAGTATTTTGGGGACATGATGCTGAAGATAAATACAACATAGATCTTGTTGTATCATGGCCAATGATGTGTCAAGGAAGTTGTGATGGGAGCTGGATATTTTCAAATGTTTTTACTGATGATGTAAAAAAAGAATTTGAAAGACGTGGTTGGGATATTACAACATTAAAATTTTCAATTGCCCCTAAACTTGTAGATCCGACAAGACCAGAAAGATTTACAACATTATTGAAAAAATATGAAGCAGATATTAAGAAATTAAATGAAGAAAATAAATCTTAATATTATTTAATTTTTTAAGATATGTTCTATATTATATTTGTAATCAAATTAAACAAATAAATATGGAGAATAACATTGCTTACGTACTTTGTGCAACTGATAAGGTAACAAAACAGTTTTACGGTTACTATTCAGGTGGTGATACTTTCATCAGAACAAATCCAAACATTTGGTTTGCAAAGTTTTATACTGGCAAGGAAGGAAAAGGAATTAAGAAAGCACTTGCAAATTGTACCAAGCGAATGTCATACTGCACTCGTACTGGTCATGATTTGAGTTGGAAAATTCAAATGCTTTCATTCACTAATCCAGTTGATATTGATGAAAACACATTTTAATTATGGATAATATAAATATATTTGAATATTATAAAACACATCCAGATGCATCTGTTAAAGATTATTTGGATTATGTAAATGAATATAGAGAAAAAGAACAAAAAGAACGAGAAGAAAAAATCAAAAATTGTGAAGAATGGTATAAATCATTAGCTGGCCGTTATTTTGTTTTTGATTTTAATGGTTGTTCATTTTGTGCTGTTAAGGTAGATAAATGGCCATCAACTGAATTTAGAAATAAATATGATTGCTATAATATTGATACAAGATGTCAAGGAATAGTTTTTGAAAATAGAGATATTAATAGATATTGGTTTAATAATCCTTACGAACGTGATTATACAGGTCGTGGCTCAACAAAATGCAAAGAGATAACAAAAGAACAATTTGACTTTATTGCTGAAAATGCAAATAATATGAAATCATTTGTAGAAGCCACAATTAATTCAGTTGTAAAATCAATTAAATAATTATGAATAATGATTTATTAGGAATATTGGTCATATTCGGTATTGCAATTGTATTTCTTGTAGGTACACTTGGAAAACCGTTATATGACTATATTACATTTTATACAAAACCAAAGTTTCGTATTAATAAAGAAACACATTTAGTTGAATATTGGCACCCACGACATAATTATTGGTGGCCTGTATGTGGCTGGGATTCTAACGATTCTGAAAGAACAATTGTATTACATCAAATAGCTGGTAATGAAATAACTTTCAAATATAATGGACCTGGTCGGTATGGCCATAAAATTGAAGGAAATTTAACTCAAAAACAATTAAGAGAAAAATTCCCATATAAGTCAGTTAAAGAATTATACGAAGAACAATCAGAATATATAAATAATGAAGATATAATTACTTCGAAAATTATACACGAAAAATTTAAACTTATAAATAATTAATAACCAAAGAAGAATAGAATTTTAATTATGAAAGAATTTATAGACCAAAATAAACTTACAAAATTTGAAATTATATGTCTTTTTTTAATGGCTACATATAAAGAAAAAGATTTAGTACAATGTCAAAAAGAAGATAATTATATTAATTGGGGTGAAATTGAAAGATATTCGCGTTTTGGTATTGATTTCACAAAAATGAAATGGTTGGAAGATGTTGCTGTTGGTTGGTGTCCCGACAAATTACTTGAATTAATGGATAAATTTGCAAATGCAGGATTTGAATTACATCAATATTTAGAATCACAAGATTTAAATAATAAATTAATGGAATAATGAAAAATAAACAATTTATTTATACTGAAAAGGATGCTGAAAAAATGTTCTTTACAAGTGATACTCATTTTTGTCACGAGAACATTATCAAATATTGTAAGCGTCCATTTAAGAATGTAGAAGAAAATGATGAAGAAATAATTCGTCGTTGGAATGAAAAGGTTCCTGAAGACGGTATTGTATTTCATCTTGGTGATGTTGCATTTGGAGATCCTGAGCGTGTTGATAATATTCTTGAACGTCTTAATGGTACAATTTATCTTGTAATTGGTAATCATGACTGGAGAAGAATTGTCAATCAGCATAAGTGGAGATTTGAAATGATGACTCAGCAAATCAATATGAAAATTGGTAAGCGTCATATTATTTTGAA
>Ga0256407_10005328_pt1 | contig 20721 bp, 27 predicted proteins | sample RumenRJG_04DNA_FD_193489 | JGI IMG/M metagenome (GOLD analysis project Ga0256407, IMG submission 193489) | Bovine rumen microbial communities from Lethbridge, Alberta, Canada - RJG_04 | ecosystem: Host-associated > Mammals > Digestive system > Stomach > Rumen | place: Canada: Alberta... | reverse complement strand
AGTACAAGCCGGACCGCGTCCTGCATTTCGTGCTGAATCCGGGGAGTTATTATCCCTGGAAGGGTGACGGGTACCGGATGGCGCTCTGGGATGTGGCCAACAATCTGAAACAGGCAGCGGCCACGGAAAAAGGATTCATGTCCAGCAAGTGGAAGCCTTCGCTGATTGTGAAGGTTGATGCATTGGTGGATGAATTCGCCAGCCCGGAAGGGCGCCAGAAACTCCTGGAATCCTATGCCATGAGCGGGGAGGCCGGGGAGCCGTGGCTGATCCCGGCGGAGGCCTTCGACGTCAAGGAGGTGAAGCCGCTGACGCTGTCAGACCTGGCACTGGCGGACTTTGTGAAGCTGGACAAGCAGACAGTGGCGGCGATCCTGGGCGTGCCGCCTTTTGTTTTGGGTGTCGGTGATTTTCAGCGTGATGCGTGGAACAGCTTTATTAATACAACCATAATGCCGCTGGCCCAGAACATCCAGCAGGAGCTGACGAAGAAGCTGCTTTATTCGCCGGATCTGTATTTCAGATTCAATGCGAGATCACTTTATAACTATGATCTCAAAGATCTTGCAAGCGTGGCAGATGAACAGTATGTCCGGGGAATCATGACCGGAAACGAAGTCCGGAGCTGGCTGGGACTTCCGCCGATGGACAGCCTGGACCAGCTGGTGATCCTGGAGAACTATCTGCCGATTGACAGGATCGGAGATCAGAAAAAATTAATTCAGGAAGGAGGTGGAGGCGAATGATCTGTAAAAGAACGGCAATGCTGCGGGATGCGGATTTCCAGACACGCGAAGAGGACGGCAAAAGATATATCGAGGGCTATTTCGCCGTATTCGGCGGCAAATACTGGCTGTGGAAAGATGACGGCGGAGCCTATGAGACAATTGAACCGGGCGCGTTTGATCTGGAAGCAGACACAGACGTCCGGGCGCTGACGAATCACGACACCACTCTGGTCCTGGGCCGCACCACGGCGGGAACGCTTTCCCTCCGGGTGGATGAGCGCGGCCTGTGGGGCAGCATCGTGATCAATGACGCGGATCAGGACGCGGTGAATGCCTATGAGCGCGTGAAGCGCCGGGATGTTTCGCAGTGCAGTTTCGGATTCGATATTCTGGCGCAGGACGTTGAACATGCGGACGGCATGCCGACAGTCTTCCGGATCCGGAAGGTGAAGCTGTACGAAGTAAGCATCTGCACGTTCCCGGCCTATGAGGACACGGGCGTGACGGCCAGAAAGGCGGAGCTGGAAGACATCCGGAAGCGCCAGGTGCAGGAATGGCGCGACGCGCTGAGAAAGAAGTTGAAAGGAGAATGATATGGCACTGAAAGTGATTATGCTGCGGCATAAAATCGAAAAACTGAACACTGATCTGGAAACGCTCCGGGCGATGGACGCGGAGATCCAGACCAGAGAGGCGGAGCTGGAGACCGCGATCGCTGAGATCGAGACCGATGAACAGCGCGACGCCGTGGAGGCAGATGTGAACGCCTTTGAGGCAGAAAAGGCGGAACATGAAGAGAAAAAGGCCGGTCTCACGCAGGAAATCGAAGACCTTGAAAACCAGCTGGCGGAGGAGGAGCGGAAGATCCCGCAGCCGAAAACTCCGGAAAATAAGAAAGTGAGGGATATGAACATTATGGAGAAAATCAACATCAGAAGCCTGCCGATGTCTCAGCGCGCATTTGAAGCGCTGCCGATGGAACAGAGAAATGTCATCCTGGCAGATGAATCCGTCAAGGCATTTCTGAAGGAAATGCGCGCCATGAAAGGACAGAACAGAGCGATCAGCGGCGGAGAACTGACGATCCCGGTGTATTTTCTTGAACTGATCTCTGAAAACATGTACAGATACAGCAAGCTGCTGAACCGTGTGAGGATCAGACCGGTCGGCGGACAGGCCAGGCAGACGATTGCCGGAACCGTTCCGGAAGCAGTATGGACGGAGATGTGCGCGGCAATCAACGAGCTGACTTTTGAATTCAACCAGGTCACTCTGGACGGGTACAAGGTTGCCGGATTCGTGCCGGTATGCAATTCCCTCCTGGAGGACAATGACATCAACCTGGCTTCCTGGATCGTGGAAATGCTGTCCGAATCTCTGGGCCTGGCGATGGATAAGGCGATCCTTTACGGTAAGGGCGCGACCGGGAAAATGCCTCTTGGTATTGTGACCAGACTGGCACAGACGTCTCAGCCGGCAGGATATCCGGCATCTGCTCCGGCGTGGGTAGATCTTCACACCAGCAATATCCAGGTGATCGCTGACAATCTGAGCGGCGCAGCATTCTGGGCAGCGCTTACGCTGGCAGCTGGGAATACTTTCACGAAGTACAGCAGAGGCCGCCAGTTCTGGGCGATGAACAGCAAGACATACGCGCTTCTGAAGAGCAAGGTCATCACTTTCACAGCATCCGGTGATATCGCAGCAAACATCTTCGGCATCCTTCCGATCATCGGCGGAGATATCGACATCCTGGAATTCATGCCGGATGGTGACATCGTCGGAGGTTATGGAGATCTGTACCTGGTCGCAGAGCGCGCCGGCATGACCATCGAAGCGTCCAGAGAGGTCCAGTTTATCCAGGACAATACCGTTTTCAAGGCAAAGCGCAGAGCAGACGGCGAGCCGGTGATCCCTGGCGCATTTGTGGCGATCAATATCAAGGGCCAGTCCGTCACCACGGTGATGACTTTCGCAGCAGATACGGCCAATGACGCAAACCTGGCATCCCTCTCCGGCCTCACTCTTTCCCCGAGCTTTGACGCGGGAACGGTGACCTATACCGCAGCAACCACGAACACGTCTGATACCGTGATCGCGATCCCGGCAAACGACAACGCGCAGGTGGTCATGAAGCTGGGCGCTGATACCGTGAAGAACGGAACCACAATCAAGTGGGCAGCCGGAGCCAACACGCTGACTGTGACTGTGAAGAACGGCGCAGCCACGAAGGTTTACACGGTAACCGTGACTAAGAGCTGAGACTGACACGGGGGTACAGATATGACGGACGAAACGATCCTGGCAATGCTGAAGGTAAATCTGCAGATCATTGCGGGCAATACGCTGCAGGATGAATATCTGCGGAACCTGATCGCGACGGCGCGGCAGATGATCACAAGAGAGGGCATCATGCTGACCGATTCGATTGAGGACGGCAATCTGGTGGTCATGTATGCCGCGTATCTGTACCGCAAGCGTGCAGATGATGCGCCTGTCATGCCGCGCATGCTCCGGTATGCGCTGAACAACAGACTTTTTTCCCAGAAGGTGAGCGAATCATGATACTTGATTCCGGAATGGTACAGATCTGCCTCCTCCTGAACACGGCGGAGCCGGGATCAATGCCGAAAGAGGCGCTGGTCCCGGTTCTGTCCGCGTTGTTTGGTGAGAGGACAGTCGGATACAACAGGTTTTATCAGGCACAGGGCGTGAACGAACAGGTGGATATGCTGATCAGGATCTGGAGGACCACAGAGGCACGCATCGGAATGTATGCGGTTCTGAGTCATTCGGAGAATGATGGACAGTACAGGATCACAAACGTCCAGCAGATGCTGGACGAAGATGGACTGAAGGTCACGGATCTGACGCTGAAAAGGATGGATGATCTTTATGAAATCACTGAATAATATTCTGAAAGGAGTGCGGGCCGCGCTCCTGACGGTGACCGACGAATGCTATCACTACAGAAGACCTCCGAGGCCGAAAAAGAGTTATGTAGTATGGGCCGAAGATGGTGAAGAGGATTCCTTTGAAGCGGAAAACCGGAAAGGTGAACAGCAGATCCATGGAACCATTGATTATTATGCCTTTTATGAATTCGATGAAAAGGTGGACTTGATCCAGGAGGCGCTGAACGACGCCGGCATCGGATTCCGCCTGAATTCAGTCCAGTATGAGGACGAAACAAACCTGATTCATTTTGAGTGGGATTTCTGGGCGGCGTGATATGGCAAGATGGACAGTGGGAAACGGCATCGAAAACTACATAAAGAACCTGGAAGACCTGGAATTCGGCGCCGATGAAATGGCAAAGAAAGCAGTCTATGAAGGCGCGAAGATCGTGACGGACGCGATCCGCGCCAACATCCAGGCGCTGCCGGTAGGATCTCCGCGGGAAGGAAAAGTTACGCAGAAGCAGAAAGCCGGACTGCTGGAAGGCCTGGGCATTGCGGGATTTCGGAATGACGGATCATTCATCAATGTAAAAGTTGGTGAAGACGGGTACAATGCCGAGGTTTCCAGAAAGCATCCGAAAGGCCAGGCAAATGCAATGATCGCCAGGTCTTTGGAAAGCGGATCCTCATTCGCGCCGAAACGGCCTTTTGTTGGTCCGGCAGTACGACGGACAAAGGACACGGCGGAAAGAGCGATTGCCGAAAAACTGGACGATGAAATTAAAAAGGTAATGAAGTAAAGGGCAGAAAGGTCCTTTTTTGTGTGAAAGGAGAAAGTTATGGCTGCAAATGGCAGAGTGTGTACTGGCTTTTCTAAGCCTTACGTTGCGAGATATGTAAATACTGCCGGTGTGATCTCATACACTGGCTGCATGCCGCTGGCGCGCGGCGTGTCCGTGACGATCAATCCGGAGACCGGATCCGATAATGCGTTTTATGCGGACAATGTCGAAGCGGAGAACGCGCCGGGCGTATTCAACGGCGGGACCGCGGAGCTGGTCGTTGACGGCCTGCTCACAGCAGCGGAGCGCTTCATCTGGGGCCTCCCGGAGGCAGAAGAGGTGAACGGCGTGTCCGTGGTGGCATACGGAGATGATTCAACGCCGCCTTATATGGGGATCGGATTTCTGGCCCGCTATATGTCTGAAGGCGTCACCACATGGGTGCCGTATATCCTCAGAAAAACCATGTTCCAGGTGGGGAACACTGAGGCGGTCACGCAGGAGCAGGAGATTGACTGGCAGACCCAGACCCTGACTGCAAACCTGATGCGTGACGATTCCGCAAATCATCGCTGGAAGATGGTGGGCGCTGAAACCTACAGCACTGAGGCAGCGGCAGAGGCCGCACTGGTCGCGCTCCTGGGCGGCTAATCCGTAAGAGAGGCAGACATGGAAATAAACGGGAGAGATGTGAGATTCTTCCGGAGCGTGCTGGCGAACTGTGAGATCGCTGACGCGTCTCCGGACGGAGATGTGAACAGATTACTCAAAGAACAGCTGACTGAAGGGAACTATGCGACATCCCAGCGCGCGGCCGTGGTGATCATCATGGCCATGTCACGGGGCTATGAGACTGCACAGCATGTGAAGGATCCGGCGTACAAGCCGAGGCCGATCACGAAAGAGGAGGCAATGAGCCTCACAGAACCGGAATTTGATGCTCTGTTTGCTGAAGCCATTCAGGAGTTTTACAGCGGGGGCCGGCGGACAGTGGAACCGGAGCCGGAGAATGAAAAAAAAACAGAAAACGAGGAGGCCGGAGCATCCGGCTGAATCTCTCATGGTTCAAGTATTACGGCCTCCGGATGGGATTAACCATAACGGAGGCCGTTAATATGTGTTACGGGGAAATGATGGATCTGATCGCATGTGATTCCATTTACTCCGGAGCGCAGCGGCCGAAGGCAGAGAAGAAAAAGTATTCGTTTGACGAAGCGATGAGTTTGAGGTGAGGAAATGCCGGTAAACATTGGGCCGAGGATAGGAATCGAAGGGGAAGCTGAATACAGGCGGACAATACAGCAGATCATCCAGCAGCAGAAAACCCTGAAATCAGAAATGCAGGCCATGTCCTCCGCCTGGGACAAGGACACGGCACAGCAGAAAAAGAATTCCCAGCAGCGCGACATTCTCAGCAAGCAGATCCAGACACAGAAGGATCGTCTGGCAGAGCTGGAGAACATGATGGAGAAATCCGCCGAAAAGTACGGCGAAAACTCCCAGGAGACGCTGAAGTGGAAGCAGGCGGTAAATGAGGCCACAGCAGAGCTGAACCGCATGGAGACTGAACTGAAAAACATTCCCAGCGGCCTCCAGCAGATGGGCGCGGATATGGAGGCGGCCGGGCAGAAGATAAGCGCGATTGGAGACGCGCTGATGCCGATCAGTGCGGCAGCGGCAGCGGTAGGCGTCGCGGCAGTGAAGACCACGGCGGACTTCGACAGCTCCATGAGCAAGGTGGCGGCGATCTCCGGAGCCACGGGGGCAGATTTTGACGCGCTCCGGGTGAAGGCCAGGGAGATGGGCGCGGAGACCAAATTCAGCGCCTCAGAGGCGGCGGACGCTTTCCAGTACATGGCCATGGCCGGATGGAAGACGGAGGACATGCTGGAAGGCATTTCCGGAATCATGTCCCTGTCCGCGGCGGATGGTCTGGATCTGGCCACGACATCGGACATCGTGACGGATTCCCTCTCCGCTTTTAACCTGACGGCGAAGGATTCCGCGCACTTTGCTGACGTCCTGGCAGCGGCATCCACGAACGCGAACACGAATGTGTCCATGATGGGCGAGACATTCAAGTACGCCGCGCCTGTGGCCGGAGCGCTGGGATTCAGCATTGAGGACATGGCAGTGGCCACGGGCCTCATGGCGAACGCCGGAATCAAAGGAAGCCAGGCAGGAACGGCATTGCGAGGGTTTTTGACAAGGCTGGCAAAACCAACGAAGGAATCCATGAACGCGATGAAATTCCTGGACATCGAGATCCAGAACGCGGACGGATCCATGAAAAGCCTGTCTGAGATCCTGCACTATACCAAAAGGCAGTTTGACACGCTGAATGAGGCAGAAAAAGCGCAGTACGCCGCAATGCTGGCGGGCCAGAACGGAATGTCCGGTCTGCTGGCCATCATGAACGCATCAGAGGCCGACATTGAAAAGCTGACGAAGGCAGTGAAAAACGCCAACGGAACCGCGAAGCGCATGGCCGACACCATGCAGGACAACCTGAATGGACAGATCACCATCTTGAAGTCAGCGGCACAGGAGGCGGCCATCTCCGTCGGTGACGCGCTGGTCCCGAAGATCCGGGAGGGCGTCGGAGCGCTGCAGGATTTCACAAACTGGTTTAATAACCTGAACGACGAACAGAAACAATATGCAATCAATGCCGGCATTGCTGTGGCGGCAGCGGGACCGTTCTTTAAGATCATTGGCGCCGGCGTGGAGACCACGGGCAAGGTGGTGAAAGGCGTCGGAGATCTGGCGGCAAAGGTCCAGGAGCTGGGCGGATTGGCATCCGCCGCGAATGTGGTGCTTGGAACCACGGCTGTTCAGATCGGACTGGTGGCTGCGCCTCTGGTAGTCCTGGGCGCGGCCTTTGTGAACGCGAACAGCAAGATCACGGGGCTGGACAGCAATCTGATCAGCCTGAAGGGACGCCTGGAAGAGACCGGGAACGCGATCACTGAGAATAATACGGCCATTCAGACATGGCTGCAGACCACGAAGGAAACGGCGGACGGGATTCAGCTCTCCGGAACGAAACTGGAACACTGGCGGAAGCAGCTGAATAACTGCTATGACGCTTCCGGGAACCTGAAGGAAGGCATGGAGTCAGTCGCGGAATACGCGCTGAACCAGCTGAACGCGGCCATGGGGACCGATTACAGCACGGAATTCATCGCCCAGGCGAAGGACAGCGCGGCGGCGTTGGGAGAGATCAACAGCGCCATTGACCAGAATATCGCAAAGATGAAGGAGCAGGCCATTCAGGCCGCATTTGAATCTGACTATACGGATGCGATCAGAAACCAGGTCGAAGCGCATAAACGCCTGAACGAGGCAAATCTGCAGTACCAGCAGACCGTGGAAGGCGCAAAGAAAGCCGTTCAGGAGTTTGAGAAGGCACAGGCGGAGGCGTCGAAGACATCCGCCACGGGCGGCGTGGCGAATCCGCAGGCTGTGGCGGCACTCTCTGAGGCAACGAAGAAGTGCAACGAGTACAGAGACGCGCTGGAGAAGGCCGGCGGAAGCCTTTCCACGGCGGCAAAGGACGCGGCGGCAGCAGATTCCGCAGTGAGCGGCCTGAACACAACCATGGAGATCATGGCACAGGGCGGCGCGGAGAACATCAACAAAGCGGCGGAAGCCTATGCCAACATCTCCACAAATGCGGAGACTGCGGGCCAGAAAGCCGAAGAGGCCACACAAAAGACACTGCAGTCATTCGGAAGCATCCAGGAGAGCGTGATCAAGGCGCCGACGTTTGATCAGCAGGATGCCGCGCAGAAGGCCGAAACCACTACGCAGACCATGCAGAACACTTTTACACAGAATCAGTTTACTGGTTATGTGAAACAGGTGGACGGCGGTGATCAGGCGGCCATGAATGCCGCCGGACAGATGACGAAAATCATTTCGGTTCCCATGCAGGGCAAGATCGACAAAGTGGACGGCGCGGAGTCGGCGGCCAGAGACGCGCGGAGCGTAATGCAGTCGTTTTTAGACAATCATCCGATCATCGCGTCCGTGGTGGAACGTGTGACCGGGGGCCGCATCGGCGGCCATGCAGACGGCGGATTCGTCGAGCAGAAACAGCTCTCATGGTTAGGCGAAGAGGGCGCGGAGGTGGTAATCCCTCTCTCCGCGGCAAAGCGCGGCCGCGCCATGGATCTGTATGAGCAGACCGGAAACATCCTGGGCGTGGGAAGTGCGGTGATCCCTTCAGGAGGGAATACCAGCATCACAAACCGGAATTATGGCGGGAACGTGATCAATGTGTACGGAGCGCCGGGACAGGACGTCCGGGAGCTGGCGCATGAGGTCGCGGACATCATCCAGGGAGATGTGGAAAGTGAGGAATACGCATGGGCCTGATGCCGTTTGAATATTTGACATTTGCCGGGAAGAATCTGGGAGATTTCGGCGTCTGGATCTCCGGATCCGGGACATTCAACGCGCCGGCGCGGGATGTGTCGTTCCAGACGATTCCGGGCAGGAACGGAGATCTTCTGTTTGACAATGGAAGATTTGAAAATGTCTCTGTAACATATCCCGCATTTATCTCCCGCCGGTTCCAGCCGCGCATAGACGATCTGCGGGCATTCCTGACGGGGCAGATCGGATATCAGGTTCTGCGGGATACCTATCATCCGGACGAATTCAGACAGGCTGCCTTTGTGGGAGGCCTGTCCGTAAGCCCCACGACGCTGAACCGGGCGGGACGTTTCAATCTGACATTCAGATGTAAGCCGCAGCGTTTCCTGGATGCCGGAGCAGTCCCGCTTCCGGCATTCACTGCCGCCGGGGTGATCTTTAATCCGACACAGTTCCCGGCGAAACCTCTGATCACAGTGTACGGCACATCCGGAAGCGTGACGCTGAACGGCGTCACGGTGGCAGTGAGCGGGATCACGGGAGGATCCGCAGTTATTGACTGCGATCTGATGGAGGTCCCGGGTTTCAACAAGACTACAATTCTGAGCAATGGAGAGTTCCCGCAGCTTGATCCGGGGGAGAACGCGCTGACATTCAGCGGATTTTCCCGCGTTGTGGTCACGCCGCGGTTCTACACGATTTAAGGGGGAACTATGATCCCTATTCTTTTCGAGCCTTCTGATACCGTATTCAATTCAAACGGCATCGGAAGGCTTTCTGATGCAATTTCCTGCAAAGTGAAAGAGGCGCGAAATGGCGCCTTTGAATTGAATATGGTGTATCCGCTGAACGGCGTCCACTTCAAAGACCTTGTGAAATCCGGGATCATTTACGGGAAGCCTTCGGCGCGGCGCGGAAATCAGGCTTTCACCATTGAAAAAATATCCCGGCCGATCAATGGCCGGGTGTCCATCCTGGCGCGGCATATCCGGAACCGGATGGGCCTGATCCCTGTCTCTCCCTTTTCCGCGGGCAGTCTCTCCGCGGCGCTGGCAGCCTTTAAAGCTAACGCCGCGGAGGCGTGTCCGTTCACATTGTCCGCGGATTTTGAATCATCCTCCTCTTATACAGTACCGGTTCCCACAGCCATGCTTTCCTATCTGGGAGGCCAGCGCGGGAGCGTTTTGGACGTCTATGGCGGAGAATGGGAATTTGATAACTGGTCCGCGATCCTGCACAGGAACCGGGGACAGGACAACGGATACCGGATCATGTACGGAAAGAACCTGGTGGATCTGAAGCAGGAGGAAAGCATCCTGAACACATACACAGGAATTTATCCGTACTGGCAGAGTGAGGAAACCATGGTGACGCTGCCGGAAAAGGTCATGCATTCGGCGGCAGCGGCAAACTGGCCGTATCAGAGAACCGTGGTAAAGGATTTCACTGAAGCCTTTACGAACGCGCCGACGGTGGCGCAGCTCCGGAGCTACACGGAATCTTTCATCCAGCGGAACGATATCGGAAAACCTTCCGTCAGCCTCTCCGTGAAGTGGGTGAACGCGCAGGACACGCCGGAATATAAGGCGCTCCTGCAGTCGAATGTAGATCTGTGCGATACCGTCGAGGTATATTTCTCCGCGCTGGGAGTAAGCACGACGGCGAAGATCATTGAATATGAATGGGACATGCTGCAGGAACGCTATGATTCTCTGGAGATCGGAGACAGGCGGGAGACGCTGGCGCTGACCATCGAAGAACAGCTGAAGACCATCAGCATGCTTCCGACGAAGGAAATGCTGAATACGACAGTAGACCGCGCCACAGGCGTCCTGAACAGCGGCCGCCGCGGGCATGTGATCATCAACAGGAACGCCGAAGGCTGGGCGAATGAGATCCTTTTCCTGGACAATGAGAACCTTTCCGCCGCGCGGAATGTCCTCCGGATCAACATGGCCGGGATCGGATTCAGTTCGACGGGATATCAGGGACCATATTATCAGAGCTGGACCATGGACGGACATTTCTCCCTGGGCGGCGTAAATAACGCCTATGGAGATTTCCAGATCCTGGACGGCAGCGGAAACCCGCTGGGCGAATGGGACAAGGACGGCCTGAAGTTCTACGATTCCGCGCAGCGCATCCTCATGCTCCTGAATCATTCCGGGCTGTTCCTGCGGGACATCAACGGGAACACAGTGGCACAGATGACGGCCGACGGCCTGAACATCTACAAAGGCACGATCAGCGGCGTGACCATCGACATAGCCCGCGGAAACGACATCGGCCTGTATTGCGATGGCACACGATTCCAGTTTGGTGATTTTGAAGTCAATGATGACTATGGGCGGCAGATCCTGGAATCCACGGACGAAACGACAGGCATGGGCGGCACGCCGGACAGCGACGGCGGCCTGTATTTCTGGGCTGGATGGCACTCAGATAATAATTACGGCCTGGTGGTAAACGACGCCGGCGCCTATGTGATGTATAACGGGCAGGCGTACAACATCGGAGAACAGATCAATTACATCCTGACGAACTGCTGCGGCGGCGGATGCTCCAGTGATGGATGTGATTGCGATTCCTATGGATGCGACGATGAAGATTGTCCTGGATACCACGGCGATGGATGCATTCCGGAAGGCGCTGAATGTCCGTCGGATGCATGCGGAAACTGCGACGGAAGTGATGGCGGATGTGAATCCGGCGAAGAGGTCACGCCATGCAGCGGCTGTGATTATGCGGAGTAAATCATGAAGATCATAAGAAAAGCGAACGCGGCGAAGCTGGACGCGATTGGGTTTCAGCATCCGGAGCCGGGAATTATATATGTGTGGAATCCCTCCCTGATCAGGGAGGGAAACGCGGTATTCAATCCGCTGACAGAGGAGGCGGCGCTGCTTTCTGGCGTGCCGGAGATCTCAGAAAAGGAAAAAACGGACCTGGTCCGCGGGTGGTATCTGGTGCCGAATGGATTTGACGTCAAAACGATCTCCCATCAGATCCGGCAGCGGATGATCCGGGCGCAGACCGCGCCGATGGCAAAAACCGGATACACCATATTCACAACGACGGGATGCAATGCGTCATGTGAATATTGTTTTGAAAAGGATTATGAGCGCATCGACATGACCACGGAAACGGCGGACAAAGTCGCGGCCTACATCATACGGACACACAGCAAAAATCAGGTAACAATTAAGTGGTTCGGCGGTGAACCGCTCACGAACAAAAAGGTGATCACGCGGATCTGTTCCAGGCTGGAGGAATGCGGCGTGGCCTTCGCCTCAGAGATCACAACGAACGGACTTCTGCTTCCGAAGTGCAAGGATGCGGAGCTGACGGCCTGGCATCTGCGGAGCGTTCAGCTGACGCTGGATGATACCGGCGAAGAGTATGAGCGCATCAAAGGCCTGCCGGCGGGAGCCTATAAGGCACTGCTGAAGACCGTGGACAGACTGAACAGCCTGGGCGTCAGGTCCATCATCCGCATCCATTACCATCCAGAGAAAGGTCTGGAGCCGTGTTACAGGATCCTGGACGATCTGAAAACACACAGCGGCGTCTCCATGTACGCGCGGATCCTGTACGAAGAGGAAAAACCGGAGCATTATGAAAAACTCCTGGAGCTGGAAGGAAGCCTGATCCAGGAGGGCATGATGCGGCCGAAGTTCCCGCCGTATGCAGCCGGGACGCATTGCATGGCGGATCGGAAGAATCACGCCACGATTGGACCGGCCGGAGATTTGTCCCCGTGTGAACATTACGCCTATGGGCCGGAAATGTACGGCACAATATTCGACGGGACCACAAAAAGCGCCGTGCGCGCACGCTGGGCGGAGCGCGAAAAACACAGCAAACTGGCGTGTGAAACCTGTCCGCTTTATGCCATGTGTGAAAAGATCGTCCTCTGTCCGGCAGAAGGCAAATGCGGCAGCGGATACGCTGATTATAAGATCAGCCAGATCCGCCGGGCGCTCCGGCATGCCGCGGACCAGTCAGAGCAGAAAAGCAAGACGATCAGCGCCATGGGCGCACAGGAAGGAAAAAAAGCAGATACCGGCAGCGGCGTGGTGCCGTGCGGCGTGTGCTGAGAAAGGCAGGATATGATTAGAACACAGTATATCAATCTGAATATGATCCCGTCCGGGGTCATGCCGGTGCTGTACTGTTCACAGTACGACGTCGGCCGGCCGCTGGGCATGGTGGTGTATAACGGCGCGGAGTCGGTGGATCTGTCCGGCTATACCGTCACAATAGAAGGGACGCGCTCCGACAATACGCCGATCACGGCAGCAGTGACCACAGAAGGAAACATCGGAGCATTCGCCACGACGGCAACGATGACCAACAAAGCAGACCAGTATCTGATGAAGCTGGTACTGACGGATGCGCCAGAAAACCGCGTGGCATCTCTGGCGTTTGTCCTGCACGTCACGCCGAAGACCATGGACGAAAACGCGGAGAGCATCGAAGAAGACCGGTCCCTGTACCAGCAGTATACCGGAACGGTCCAGGCACTGATCGCGGATATCAGGTCACAGCTTACTGATTTAAAGAACCAATTAGATGTCCAGACTAGTCAGAAAAATTATGTAACTATGCCTATCTATATTGGTGACTTTATGACCGATATGGATTATTTACCAAGCGCCGTGGTTAAGAAAGGAACGTACTTCTACGTATTTAACCCTCATACGCAGAGTTATAATATGGCGCACAATAGCGGCATAGGTGAGTTGCGAGTTTTTGATATTATTAACAATGTCGAAGTTACATCACTCAGAAAAGATATCCTGATTGGTCACGCGAATTCAGCTTGCTACAATCCGAACACGGATCGTTTTTATGTAGTCCCGGCGGATACGTACGCAAATGGTCAAAATATACCTATCAGTAAGATTTATGAGTTTACCACAGATTTCAACACGATGGTGGAGCTGAATACGCCGACACTCCCCAAGGCAGTTACTTACGACCATGTTACAGGTAAGATGTACTACTGTAGCCGCACAAACGATATTTATGTTTATAACGGCGGCAGTTGGGACTTCGTGGCGCATTTGAATTTAAGTGGAATAGAGGTCAGTATATACCCGTCTTATGGATATTATTATAATCAGGATTTTGCTGTACACGATGGGTATTTTTACCTTTCTGCACCAGCCGGGAATATCCTGTATGGCATTCTAAAGGATGCAGAAACAGGAGAGCCGAAGATTCTGGAGCATTACCTGCTGTCAAATATTGATGTAAATGGGGTTTATCGTATTGGAGAACTGGAAGGGTTTGAGTTTGACGATAGCGGCTATTTCTATGCTTGTCAGTATACAAATCTTGATGCATACAATAAGACTGGATTTGTAACTGAAATATTGCTTGGACAGAAAGCGTCACATTCTGCGAATTTAGGAGTATGGGGTACTACGACCGTCAATGTTCGATCTGTCACGCTGTCAAATTCCACACAGCAGAAATTCTCTCTGCAAAGAGGTGAACTTCGGTCAATCTCTCAGCTTTCACTGTTTACACAACCGGGGACGAATATTGTAATCCCGGAAGGCGAAGTAGTAACGGATGACCGCATTGTTTATATCGATCAAGATGTGTCAATTGACATTTATGGTGAGTTAAGGATTCGGAAATTTATACTGTACAGCGGCATATTTGCTTTGACTGCTCACAGGCAAACGGCAAGGCTGAGCGCTACAAGCGGTAGTACCGCACCGCTTATCGATAATCTCAGCAGATCAACAGAAATTAAGCTGATCGGGGAGTATGCTCTTAATGTTGATTTGGGTAGTCTTCCAGATGCACCCGGTAACTTTATCAACTTTCAATACGGTTTTCCGTTGTGCATTATAAGAAGAACCCCGGTAAGCGTAGGTGCGCAGAAAATATACTTTGGATCATGGCGGCGCCCGGACGAAACATTCTCATTTGCGAATATGATCCCGGGACTGTTCAAACAGTCTACTTTGTTGGTCCAAGGCGATTTTGCCGGCTATATATCTAGCGGGGCGAAAATAATCACCTTTACAATTCCGCTTAAGAGTCCAGTGATCCCAGGGTACACAGTCACTTGTACGCCGTCCAGTGCGAGGAATACGCGAATATATCTGCGCGGCGTCAACGGCTACGTAGATAATGTGACGGAGTACACATTATCGGATTTTACGATATCATTTGATGTGCTTCGCAGCGAAATAGAAGTGTATTTGAGTAAAAAAACACAAACAGCTTTTAACGTTTTGAACAATACCCCGGTGACCATTACACTGTGGAGCTTAGAATTAGAATTTACGTACACCTGACTAATATATAAAAGGACACTTTAAATCAGTAACCAGGGGAGCGGGCATCCGCTCCCTTTACCATGGCATCAAAGGAGGGAAAAATGGATGAAATCATTTCATTTTTAGCAGCAAACTGGCTGAAATGGCTTTTCACTGCGGTCCTGGCGATCCTTTCGTGGGTGCTGAAGACACTGCGGGACCAGCTGGCAGAGGAAAGAAAGAAAAATGACGCGATCGCGGAAGGCGTCCAGGCGCTTCTCCGCGAGTCCATCGTGACAAGCTACAACAAACACCAGGACAAAGGATTCTGTCCGATATATGCGAAGGAATCGATGAAAAAGGTGTATTCGGCGTATCATAACTTGGGAGGAAACGACGTTGCAACTGAGCTTTATAATAAACTGCTGAAAATGCCGGAGGAGAAACATGGATAAGATTGATTGGAGGAGAAAGCTGACCAGCAGAAAACTGTGGATGGCAGTGGTCGGATTTGTGACCGGCGTAATGATCTACATGGGCCGGACCACGGCGGAGGCGGAGCAGATCGGCGGCATCATCATGGCCGGCGCGTCTGTGATCGCGTACTGTGTAGGTGAGGGCCTGGCGGATTCAAACGGGGAGCGGAACGATGTCGGAAAATGATATCATCATATGCGGACACGGATCAAACAAGCCTTCGACGAAAAACATGCGGGAGTATCTGACTACCAGATACAACACGATTGCGAAGAAGAACGGAAAGCGGAAGCAGCTGGTGGCGGTTCGGCGCCTGAAAACGCTGACGGACACGGGCAGGACCGCGGCGCATGATCTCTATCGCACGATCCTGGGCAGGAATTTTTACAATCAGGATCTGCGGGAATATGTGTATCATCCGTATTCAAATGGTATTTACTATTCGGACTGCAGTTCCAGCCAGATGGCCACGCTTCAGCTGGCCGGATTTCAGACCGGCGGCCTCCTGAACACAGCCGGGATTTATCAATCATCAAAGTTTGAAGACGTTCCTGTGGTGATCGAAAACGGACATGTGAAGAATCCGGAGATTCTAAAGGTGATGGATCAGCTCCTGTTTGTGGGGAATGATCCGGACAGGCCTCTTCAGATCGGCCATGTGGAAAGCATCTATGAAATGCCGAATGCATGGGAACCGGAAACATTCCCGCGCTGGATCTATGACGCGGGGAAATGGTATTACAGGGAAGCGCCTGGACAGAACGCGCACGGCTGGAAGGATATCAATCATCACAGATATTATTTTGACCAGAAGGGCGTGATGCTGAAGGACTGGCAGCGGATCGGCGGGAAATGGTATTATTTCCATCCGACGGCCGGCGCTCAGTTTGAGGGCGCGCTGTATCACCAGGCGGACGAAACCGGCGCGCTGGAGATCTGGCGTATTGATTAAATGTTTCATCGGCAGTTTCAGAAAATGCCGGAATACCGCATGATTCTGCGGTTTGATTCGATGACTTTTAATCAAGTTGTCGCGGGTTCGAGTCCCGCGTGGCTCATGGGTAAGAAAATGGCGGAAATCCAGCAAATGCGCGGGTTTCCGCCATTTTTTCGTTGTTTTCAATGTAGGCGATTGTAGGCGAAAGTAACCGATTGTAAATGTTTCACCATGGTTTCAAATGCCATTTTGAGGGGCGTGGTTTCATTTTGGTTTCAGAAAAAACACTGAAAAATCATAGCGAATTTATGGCATCCGCTTGACAATTCCATGAGTATATGATATCATATACTCAGATAAAGAAAGCAACACACGAAAGGAGAAAACAAAATGAAAAGATGGTATGCTGCAGTGATCGACAGAGAGGACAATGATTGGGGACACGGATCCTATGATTTGGAGGAAGCGAAGAAAATGGCCAGGAAGCTGGGGAAAGAATCTCTGATCATCGTGGTGGATGATGGACCGGATCCGGTGGCAGTTGATGAGATTGATCCCTGGGAGAACCTGACTTGGAAGGTTTACGCCTGCGGCGGCGATCACGATGGTGAGTTTGTTGCGGAGTTTGAAAACGAAGCGCTGGCAATCAACTACTGCTATGGCCACGAGAACGATTATCCCCTTGGTCACAGCATTGTAGACCCTGACGGCAATGATGTTGAAAACTGGTAAGGAGGAAAAGGATGGGCCGGAAATATACAGAGGCGCAGGCGGCAGCGGCATCCAGATATCTGAGCGGATTTAAACAGTTTGTGGTCCGGATGAGGGAGGACGAACTGAAGGAGCTGGACGCCGCGGCAGCGGCCTCCGGGAAGACGCGGGCGGAGTTTGTGAAAGATGCGATAGCAGAGGCGATGAAAAAATGAAACTGGGCGAAATGATCAGCAAATTGCGGATTCCGCAAAGATTAGAAATCAGAGATTCGGAAGGATGGGAACTAATGACACTGAACAGCGACTCGGCGGCGATCGGGCCATATATGGAATGTGAGATCACGGAATGGTTCGCCGGCGCGGCGCCGCATAAAATATGCGACTTTACAGTTTATATAAAAACTGAAGAATAAAGCAAAGGACCGGGATCATTTCCCGGTCCTTTTTTCGCCTTATAATGCGATGGCAGCGGCCACGGCAGCGGGCGCGTCCTCTTTTTCCTCCAGCAAATGAGAATAGACGTCGATCACCATCTTTTCAGTGTCTCCCAGGAGCTGGGCGATCTTTTTTGTGGAGAGAGTCCTGTTATAGCAGAGCTGCGTACAGTAGTTATGACGGAAGACATGGGCCGTCAGGCCGGTGATCACGTTGATCTTGCTGGTGCCGCCGGCGGCTGTGTTCATGGCCTTCAGGATCGCTTCCCACATGCGACGATATCCGGTGGCGGTGATCATGCTGCCGTATCTGGTATGGAAAAGATATTCGCCTTCCAAAGTAGGGAGGTATTCCCGGAGGTAGTCCGTCAGAAAGGCGGGCATGGGGACGGTCCGTATACCGTTCGCGCTCTTGGTCCCCTTGATCGCGGGAGTATTGGAAATGAATTCCAGAGATCTGCAGACGCGCAGTTCTGAGCGCGCCAGGAGAATATCCGCCTTTGTGAGCGCCAGCGCCTCCCCGCGCCGGAGGCCGCAGCCGTAAATGATCAGCACGAAAGCCTTCTGCATGGGCGTGAAGACCGCCGTGGAGATGGCGCGCTTCTCCAGATCCGTCAGGGGGCGTTTCTCCGTGGGCAGATATCTGGGAATCGCCACGCTGCAGATGCTCCGGACAGACGATTCCGGGAGCAGATGATCATCAACGGCAGCATTCACGATCTGTTTAAAGGTCATCTTAATAACCTGACAGGTCCGGGGTTTGTCCAGGGCGGAATTGATAAGCATCTGAAGATGCGTCTTCCGAAGATCCGACACGCGGACGCCTTCCAACGGGGCAAAGTGATGCGAGATCACGTTCTCATACATTGCCCGCGTGTTTCTCTCGCGGACAGCCTTATATGTCCGGAGCCATTCCCGGCAGTATTCCAGGAAGAGCGCGTCTGAAGATTTGACGAACTGCCCGGCGGCAACACGGGCATTATATTCGCTGACCATCTTCTCCAGCTCCTTCGACGATTTCCGCGTCCGGAGCATCACATAATGTTTTCGCCCGTTCTCATCTCTGGATCCATCCCAGACGCGGGCGGCATAGTAACCATCGCGACCTTGTGAGTATTTTGCTTTTGCCATCCATTTCCCTCCTGTTGAAAATTATGTGGTCAAGAAGTCTTGTGCGAAAAGAACACACGTTCTATTATAAGGACGGGAGAGGGGTGATACAAGGCATGAGAGACACAAAAACCGAGATCATCGCCATGGTGTCAGGAATTTCTGACAGTAGGAAGCTGGAACTGATCCACAGGTTTCTGGTCAGGATCCTGCAGAAGTAGAAAAAAGGAGTAATCCGGGCGGATTACTCCTTTTTATTTTGGAATTCCGCCAGAAATGCAGTGATCCATTTCTCAAAGGATTCCCAAGTCTGATCGTCCATCCGCGCCAGCGCGGAGACAAGGCGTTTTTTAAACACATCATCATCCACGTTCACCAGATCGGCGGCAAAATCGACGATAGCCTGATCCGGTGTCCGCTCCTCAAACATATCTCCTTCGCCGGTCCTCAGCCATTCCTCACGGACATGGAATTCACGGCACACAGCTGTCCGGAGCTGGGAAGAAACGGCATTGATGCCATTTTCTACCTGACTGAGAGAATTGCTTTTCATTCCAATACGTTCACCAAATTTTTCAAGAGTAAGTCCGAGAGTTTTGCGGACTTCCTTAATTCTTCTGTTCTCGTTGTTCATTCTGGTTCCCTCCTAAGAAAAAAATAGCACACAAAGAAAGCACATGCAAGAAAAATTTCTTTTAAAGAAGTTTTTTGGTTGACAATAATCTTTAAAAGATGTATGGTTTTCCTGTAAGGAAAATTTGGAACCGAAAAAGAGGTGGAAACAGATGGCAAGGCTCAGAGTTATAGCGGAACAGCTGAAGGGTGTGGCAGAGGACGGCATCGGATGGATAGTGATCTGGAAGGAAGGCAAGAGCTGGAACGGGAGAGAAGTGTGGCCGGAATACAGAGAGGATTCACACAGCCTGATTTTGGATAAAGCGGACCGGGAGACGATCCGGGAGATCGTGAAAAAGGATCCGCAGGCAGTCCTGCTGAATTCATGGGTTCATAACCTGGGCGTGAACGACTACGAAGTCAGCACCATAAAGCTGGAAGAGAATCTGCGCTGGCACTATCAAGAAGGCACGGCAATGGCAAAAGACGCACTTTAAAGGAGGTAAGAATGAGCGAAGAGAAGAAAAGAGTGATCAAGGCAATCAATGAGGCATTCCAGCGCATGAGCGCGGAGCGCCGGGGGTATCTGCTGGGCTATACGGAGGCCATGGCAGACAAGGCGGACGATGAGAAAAAGGCAGCCAAAGAGGAACAGCGGGAGGAACAGCCCGCATGATAAAAGTGAAGGATCTGGTGGAGTACCTGAATAACTACAAAGAAGACGATGAGATCCGCGTGGTGGGCGCGATCCGGGAGACGGCGAACCAGAGCGAACTGGTGGACATCAATTTCTTCGGCGTTCTGAAGCCGGGGGAATATGAATATCCCATATTTCTGATGGAGATCCAGAAGCAGGAGGAGGCAACGGAATGAAGACATTGACCGCGAAACAGGTGAAACGCCTAGAGCCGGGAACAGATGTGTACTTGGTAAACGATAAGACAGGGAGCCGCGGGAGCCTGTGGGTGATCCAGAACGGCAGGAAGAAGATGCTGCGGGGCATCATCAACGTGATGGAGATCAAGGACATGGAAGGCTGGCACTATGAGATCGAGGAGGAGCAGAAAGATGCCTGAAGAAAAAGAGATGGACGCAATGCGGAAGGATCTGGAGCTGATCGCGGATTATGCGGAGGCGCTGAAGAATGTCACGAGTTATTTGCTGGATGGAGTCCAGGAGGGAATTATAGTTCGTCTGACGCTGGACGAGATCATCAAACGCGCCACGGGGAAATACTGATGGGCGCGTGGGTGTTCCGGATCCTGGCGGCGGTGGGCATCTTCGCGGTGGAGATCATTCTGTGCGTTGCGGTCATAGAGATGAAAGACCGGATAGTAAATAAGCAGGATACTCCTGCAGACGGTCCG
>Ga0256407_10005326_pt1 | contig 20731 bp, 13 predicted proteins | sample RumenRJG_04DNA_FD_193489 | JGI IMG/M metagenome (GOLD analysis project Ga0256407, IMG submission 193489) | Bovine rumen microbial communities from Lethbridge, Alberta, Canada - RJG_04 | ecosystem: Host-associated > Mammals > Digestive system > Stomach > Rumen | place: Canada: Alberta... | reverse complement strand
AAAACACACGTTTACCACACAACCGCAATTTACAAAAGCGTTATATTGCTAATTATCAGCAGTATAACGCTTTTGTTTTGTCTCAGAAAAACACACAAAGTCAACTTGTGACCACCTGAAAATATAGCGAAATTTGCAGTCGAAAACCATTCATAATCAGTGGTCCCAACAACCACAGTCCAGGATGGTACAGAACAAGAAGTTTAACGCAAATTTGTTATATATGGAGAAAATTAAGAACCCACTCTTGACCACAGCAGAGGCAGCAGCCTATCTTGGTCTGAAGATCAGTTATCTTCACAAGTTAATGATGCGTCATGCGATTCCTTATTACAAGCCAAACAATAAGCTCTGTTACTTTTCACAGGCAGATCTTGACCACTGGCTTACCTGCAACCGCATAGCATCGCAGAAGGAAATCGAGCAGCAGGCTCAGCAGTATCTGTCCACGAAACGCATAGAGAAGAAATGAGCCAGATGCCACTTACCTACACTCGACCACCTCCTTTGTCGGGGCGCACGTAGCTTGCTTCCAACGTATCAGAGGCAGCAAGTATCGAACAAGTTTTAGCACCATAGTAACGAACCCTTTTAAAAAACAATGTATATGCACGAAGAAACCAAGCATATGTCCACCTTCAATGATATACCTGTTCTTCTCGCTCGTATCGACGACAAGTTAGGCATCATTGCAGCGTGGATTCAGAACGGAGCAAGCTGGCAGGATCCCCATGCCATCCTCACCATTGACGAGGCTGTGGCATTCACTGGCTACTCCAAGTCTGCCATACATTCTGCCACGTCCAAGGATACGATTCCCCACTTCAAGCGCGGAAACAAACTCTTCTTTTTCAAGGATGAACTTGTGGAATGGCTGAAGTCGGACAATCGCCCGAAGAGAGGCAAGAGATTTCTGGTAAATGACAACTCAAAAGAGTCGGTTGTAACCGATGGCAATCCGGGATCCGTATCAATCGCAGCAGAAACTGCAAACGATACCAATTCCGTTGCAGAAGTGACTGATACAACTTTAAATCAGGCAGAAAAGGCTACATCTGTACCAGAAGAAGCCGTTCCTGCCTGTCAGAGTCCTGATATTATACCTCCTTCCGAGGTTGTTTCGATTGACAAGTTGGAGCAAAATGGTCCTGATGATGAGTCCAAGGACACGTCAAAAGAACCCGCTCCAACATCTGGCACCGATGTGGACAGTTGTATGGACAGGCGAGAGGAAATGTACTGTAGTAATATACCCCTTGCTGCTGAACACATATCTAATGATAGTGTTAAACAGCAGGGAAAGGAAAATACTATTCCTTCTTTCCCTTACTTTAGTCTTGAACGGCATGAAGCCACCGATGGCAACCCAGCAAAGTCTGTGATTCATTTCTTTGACAAGATAGCCCACAATCACTACTACACCGTTTGCAGGATTGCCGAGGACAGACACGGCAAGCGAGTTGTCAAAAACACCGTCAGCTTTGAGTTCGCCACCTATGACGATGCTCTTCAGGCTGCGCTGGCTATCGACAAATACTTGTCGCCCAACCCTGATAATAGTAACTAATGTGACATCAAATAGCAAGCCCAAACTGTCTCTTCAAACTATGCTACACTCCGTAATTCATACCTACCTACGGCATCCTGCTCCTGGCATTTCTTCACAGCATTGTGACGCTCTGCGAGAGTCGTTTTTCCGTAACGCACCAAGCTCGCTTGGTTATTGGTTAAACGGGGGTACGGGAGCAAGTTTGTGTTCTGAAAATTTCAGAACTCGATGCAGCCAGTTGGGCTACCCGTTATGCGTGTCACCATAATAATAAAGATTATATGGCAACAGAAAAGAATTGTACCCCCGATACCCCCAAAGCCAGACGAGCGGTAAAGCCCAAGGGTGGAAGACCTGCGAAGGCAGAGGAAGAGAAGAAGAAACTGGTCTCTGTCTATTTCACTGACAAGGAACGTGAGAAGATTACCGAGGATGCTGGCGGAAGACCTTTGAGCCTTTACATCCATCACCAGACCATCTATGGAAAGGTGGTAGAGCCGATACCGAAGGAACTGGCTGATGCCTTGAAGGACTGTTCCGGCATGTCGAACAATCTGAACCAGCTCACGATGAAATTCAATGCGGCCTTCAAGGATCCGTCCGACAGGCGAATACAAAAGCTCATCCAACTGACACCACAGTTAGAGTATCAGTCGCAGATGATAGGTCACATTCTCATCCATATTGCACGCCTATGTTCGCAAAGATAACCACGGGAAGTCTGGCGGCAGGACTGATCAACTATATGGATAATGTGAAGGAGAAGGACGCTCGCATCCTGATTGCAAAAGGGCTGTGTACTGCCAGTCACGAAGCCATCTGTGCCTCCTTCGAGATTCAGGCAAGCAGAAACCACACCGTCAGCGAGAAGATGCTTCACATCGCTTTGGCTTTCTCTGAGAAAGACAGTCACAGGACGAAGAGTGACGAGTTCATGACCGCCTTTGCCCTTGACTACCTCAAACGCATGGGATGGGATAAGACGCAACTCATTATCATCCGGCATGATGACCACGAGTATGACCATATACACATGGCTCTCAACATCATCGGTGATGACGGGAAGCCGCTCGACATGAAGTTTTACAAGACTCGTTCACAACGTATCTGCTACAAGATGACGAAGGAATACGGACTCTACTTCGCCAAGGACAAGAAGAACGTCAACCGCTCTGCGTTGAAGGGCAAGGACAAGTTGAAGTACCAGGTTGCTGATGCTGCAATGTCTTTACTCGGAAAGTGCAATTCATTGAAGGAGTTCCGTGAGGCACTTGCCAAGAAGGGCATCAAAACTACCATCGTTCCGACAAGAGACGGCAAAGGTCTTGGTATCGTTTACACCATTACCGATAAGAAATTCTCCATCGGAGGTGCCAAATGCGACCAGTCCCTGAAGTTCTCGGCTCTAGAGAAGGTTATGGATATCAGCGACGACGAGGATGTTCAGATGTTCCGTGGTGGTCAGTATGTCAGACCTGAGGAAGGCAAGTTGACAGAACGCTTGACTGACGGCCAAACCTTTGAGCCTGTCTATGGCGATGATTTCAGCGATAACACCAAAGAAATGTCATACGAGGAATTTGTAAAAGAGCGTGAGAAGGATTGGGGCGACCCTGCGGATGCTTTTGATATGAACAACACTTCCGCTCCACACGAGGACCGCCATCTTGCTTCCGACATCGCAGCAGCTGCCTTTGAACTGGCTACAGGTGGCAATCAGATAGCGCCATCTTCTGGTGGTGGCGGTGGCAACGATGATGAATGGTGGGAACGTGAACGCCAGAGAGCCAGACAGAATGAATTTCAGCCGAGACGAAAAGGACGGCACTAATCATAAAGTAAGTAAATCAAACAGAAAGCAATATGTCACACACAAAAAGCAAGTCCAAGAAGGACTCAATGAATGCGCTTGCAAACATGGGCGCGAATATGTCTGCTATGTTGTCAGGGGCTTCACCCTTGACAGAAACGCAGCCTGATCATGCGGAGGATGCTGAGATTGGGGCAGTTGAAATGCCTCAGTCCTCTGTTCCTGTTAATCCGCCGGTTATCAATCCTGCTCAGGATGCTTCAGGACAAGATGCTGAAAGTGCAGAAGGCAATGGGGGTGTTGAAACGCCACCCCCTTCAGAGCGTGAGGGAAGGTCTAAAACGGACCCGCCCACACTTGTTGAAGTAAATATTGACATAGAGAGGACTCAGGGCAATGCGATTTACAGTTCATTGCTCGGAGTCCAGAATACTCTTGACAACTTCCAGCTTGATGTCAAGCAAGATTCACTTCGGGAGGTAGTCTATGAGGCCATCAAAGATGCTGTTGAGGAACATCTGACAGAAGGCGACAAGGCACAACAGGAGAAGGAAGAGAAACTTCGGGCAGAGGGAAAGCCTGCAACTGCTTTTGAAGCCTATCAGATGGCGACTCAACGTAATACGGATGCCATCAACAAGTTCAACCATAACAGCGATGTCATCAAGAGCCAGTATAAGAATATCTCTGACCTTTTGTGTGAACTCCTTGGCAGGGCGAATCTCTTTCCATACGAAAAGCCAAAATTCAAGGATGAGAGCGGACATATATTGCTGAACTCGCTATATCTGTACCCTTGGTATTGCTTCAAGTGCTTCTACTCCAGCAAACATGTACGAGGGTTCTTCAAGACTGTTGCATGGTCAATCTGGCTGATTAGTCTCGGACTCCTGTTCTTCATCGCCCGAGACAATGCCATTCTTCAGAAGCAGCATAGCATCAACCGCTATATCCATGCGTACTTCAGCGACAATGCTGAGGTTATGATGGAACTTGAAGGTATCGATCTTATGTTTTCAGATCAGGAGGTCAAGCCCATACCTGTCAGAGAGTACCGCAAATACATGAAGGAGCGTAAGAGAGAGGTTAAAAGCAGCAAGCAGAAGTAACCTATAGTTGTACTATTCCCTTCTGTCAATGCCGATGTCATTGCCAAATGTAACGAGCCGTTATATTCATCTGTTGTTCCCCGACAGGATCACTTTTTATAATCAGTAGGTAATTGATAAATAATTACTTGCTGATTTATTTAACTCTTAATTGCACCACAATTACACCACTAAATAAGAGGCTCATCGAAATATTGAACGCTCCCTCCAGTTTAGGACACATCCTGAAGAGGATAACACATAGCGAGTTGGATGACGTATCGAAGAAGTCTGGAAAAACCTTGCGAACACGCTTTTGGTGTTCGCAAGTAATCTCCAGTTTTAGTCACGGATATTATATCTATTTAAGATATCTTTTATATCTTGACGCATAACAGAAGTTTCTCTATCACTTCCTGTATGGAGGATGTCTATCATTTCTATTAAATCATTCTCACATCGTTTTGTTGCCAGAAGCTCCTCACGTATATAATTTAGAATTGCCTTATTTAATAAATTATTATCATTGAAATCCTTGGCCAATGAGATGGCATTTTTATAGTAATAGCGTCCTTCTTCTATTTTCCCCTTCCTAAACTCACAAAGACCCTTAGTTGCCATCACGCATATTTTTATATCGTTGCTGATGCTTGGCGCATTTAATATAGGAGAGTACAGTATGCCATCTGCTTCATCTGTATTTCCACTAATTGCGTATGAATAAGCTAAATTGTTCCAAAAAGAAGGCTCATTAGGGTTTGCCCTTAACCCAATTTTTAAAATTTTAACCGCATCATCATATTTTTTTTGAAATGTGAAAGCCATATTTGCAGCAAAATCAATTGGTGTTTTTGCAAAAGGCATCTCCTCAATCCATTCTACAGACGTAATGAGGGCCTGAGAATAATCATTGTTCAAAAATGCTCTACGAGCATCTGCTTCATATTTATTCTTCAACAAACGATAATCAGAAAAAGAAAAACTCATGGAATTGTCTATTGATAACAGCCATTCGGCTTGAGAAAGACTGTTATCATTTGGACAAACTAAAGCCTTGTCGATATATGAAACACACTTCTTCTTAGAATATCGATATTCCATCGAGCCTATAGCACTTGACAGTTCTGTCAAACTAAATGGAGAATAATTGCCTGAATTAATCATGGAAATACCAGGCTTAATGAAACGGGAAGAACGTCCTCTTAAAGCATTGACGCCTATTTCTGCTGCCATAATCCATGGATCCTTAGATATGGCAGGATTCTTAATCAGAACATCATGTGCTCTATCTATATCACCAATATGCAAAAAGAGCCTAGCAGCAGAACGTGATATATATCTTGAAAATGGTACTAAATGAATGGCAATCCCCATGCATTCTACAGCTTTCTTTGTTAATCCAAGTTTTGTATAAGCTAAAGCTGTTTCATTATACCATATTGGATTATATGGATATCGATGGATCTGTTTTCGTAGAAAGGATATACGTTCTTTATTAATATTATCTTGGTTTAAAATTTTATCTAAACGCTCTGAAATAGAATCCAAATCATCTTCGCTAGCAGATTCTCTTTTAGGAACGGTATACATTGCTGTTCGGTACAAAGAATCTGTGACATCCTCTCTTCTTTCTATAATAAAATTCGCGGCATCTTGAACAACTGGATTGTTTTGCTGATTTACCATAATCGCCGCACTAATTAAATCTCCTGCAAAAGGGATAGAATGATTCTCTTTCCATGCTTTAATATATTCATCTATAGAAAAGAATGGAATAACCCGAGCAATTACATTATTGCCATTAAGTTCTCCTATTTCGGCTGTCGTTTTATAATCCCTCCAATTGGGAACGACATTTCTAACAGTATTTACAATTAAAGATGCCATACTTTACTTTCTTAGCAATCCTATTTCTGCTTTTCTGTATAATTTGTCAAGTTCAGTATAAGTTCGGATTAAATCGTAATCAGGTGTTCGGTGCTGTAAGCCAAGGTTCTTGGGGTGTCCTCTTCTTGCGACATCAGGATTACACAAATACTCAACAATACGAGTTAGGTCATTACGTATGTCATCCAAAGGAATATCTTTCTCAAAATCAAGTAGAGCTTCATGGTATGCATTTATCAAATCAGGTTTAGCTTCATCATACGTTTTTCCTGAAACAACCATGTCTCTAATAGATACTGGCAAATGAGCATTCATCATTGTATTAAATGAAATACCGCTAATATAAAAAACGATAAGCGAACCAAGCATGTAACTATCCATTTGGTACAACTCTTTTTTCTCCTTAGAGGTTCCATATAAGAAAAAAGCTTCGGGTGGAGCATAATTAGGATCTCCATTAAAGTCCAAAGGATAAGGACATCGCACATCTGGGGACAGGCATAAGGACCTTCCAAGGTCACCTATTTTTGACTTGTTTCGAATAGACAGTACGTTTGAAGGCTTCATGTCTTGGTGAGATATCTCATTCTTGTGAAGTTGCTGAATGCCAACAGTAATATCATGCAGAGACTTTAGTTTCATAGAGATATTCTTTAACTGCTCTGTAAAAACTAGTTTTTTCGAAAGATTAAGAACTTTGCGAATATCCCCATCAGCTTTTTCATAGATGATATATGAGACATCGCCAAAAGGGAACTCACTTAACGTGGCATCTCCTCCATCAATATAGGCAACAACACTTTTTATATTTTTACTGTCACAATAGGAAGAGAGATTCTTTTCATAATTAAATTCTCTCGTACATTTTTCAATGTATTGTGCCCTTGTATAACCAGAAGGAAGCCGACCACTATTGCATATACGCATGTCTAACACTTTCATAAAGTATTCTACGCCATTCTTCTCTACTATATAACAGATTGAGAAGTTTCCGCCAGTTTCGTTTTTGGAAGGATCTGGAGCTGGTATTTTTGAAAGCACATGCCATCCATTAAGATTCTTTCCTTCTAAATTGCAAACAGCAAAAAGTGAATCAATATTAACCATCATGTTTTATCTAATTAATGCGAAAGAACTTTACCTTTCCTGTTATGGAATAATTTTTATATCATCTTCTGAATGAGCATCTGTGTATTGGCATAGAATGGTATATCTGTCTTGCCAAGGATTGTTGCTGGAAGTGTTGCCATTTCAGCAAGGTTATCCATTGGAACCAATACATTCTTAGCCCCGTTCTCAGAAAGCATTGATACACGGTCGTTGAAATTTAGAGCACGCTCAATAGCGCCACCGATACTTATATTGCCGATGACACCAAGACCAGATTTTAGATTCCGCCCAAAGACAGATGATACGATGGCTGCAAAAACAGCACCTCCAATACCTTTGTGAACACCTACCCCCAACAAGACGGTCACTTGAACTGTTACATCAAGATGCATCAAAGAATGTTGTTGGGACAGTATAGCCCTTTCATTGGCACGTATATAGTTATATGTATTTTTGATATCCTCCTTAGCTTCTGTTGAGCTACTGCCAGTCACCGTAAGTTTACCGTTACCTGGCATAGTAATTACCTCGATTTTTACGAGAGACACCTTATCACCATCGCTTGTAGCCGTATAGCAGGTGCCTGGCTGAAGTGGAGCATCTTCAATTAGATTGGTGCCACGCTCCTCTGGAACAGACACGAAAAACTCTTCTTGTGTTTCTTTGTCTATGTAGGAGAAATTCGTATCCCAGAACTCCATACCGCCGATACGTTTCAATTGCTCTTTGACACGACGGCGCATTTCAATTGCCCAAACAAGATATTTGCGTACATCCTCTTTAGTGAAGTTCCCATCTGGATGCATCAACTTAATCAGTCCTGAAACCGTCTTGCGTACAGGTTTCGTGTCACGCTGCTTCATCTGTGCGCCAAGAGTGAAATACTTGTCAATAGCATCTGTATAGGTCATCTTCCGCTGAGAATGTAGGAATTCACTGAAGAAATCTGTACTAAAGCCGAAATGATTAGTGAAGTTTGAGGGAGCAAACTTCATTACCTCCCAGCCGGGGAGGAAGAAACCGATACGATCCAAGAAGGCGGTATCGTTACATATTTTATCCGAGAATGGGGAGAATAGATGTGATGTCTGTAAGACCGTCTCAACTGGCTGATTGATATTGCCATTCAGGATGATGGAGGCATTGGCCGCTTTCTCACCTGCTTTTCCTGCTCTGGAGAAGCTGCCGCTTTCCATGTAATCCTTCATCAGAGGAACCACCTCCTTATCTTTGAACAGTTCGTCCGTTGACTCGTCAAAGCAGATAGCATCCCATCTGCCAACAGCCCCAATCTGACCACTGGAGTTATTGACGAATAGGGAAGCGGCAGTTCCTTGGCCACCGCTGACGAGCATAGAATATGGTGAAAGCTCTTTGAAAACGAAAGATTTTCCAGAAGAACGCGGACCAAGTTCTGCCATATTGAAATTGGACTCTACCAACGGAATGAAGCGTGAAAGCAATAGCATTTTCATTCGATCTGTCATTCCTTCTGATTCTGGTTCATATCCTCCACTACGGAGCAGTATGTCAAGCCATTCCTCGTTGTTAAACAAACTGCGGGCTCTGGCAATTCTTTCCTCCTCAAAACTGGAAAGCTGAATGGGACGTACCTTGCTGACAACAAAAGGATATATCTTTTTCCCTATCATCTGGGTTGAGTCATAATCCATGTCTATGATTGCCCAGATTCCACCAGTCATCATCTTCTCGTGTTGGCTGATAATCTCTTCGGAAATATTGGCATCGCGAATAGCCAGATTTGACAACTCTGCCCAATACTTGTCTTTTGACGGGTCAAGGCGAACACTTATCTTATCTATAATTTTATAGGTTCCCTGCTCTCGTATCTTTACCTGAACAAGAGTCGCTTCGTCTGGATTCACATAGTGATCACGCAACACACGTTTCACATTCTCAATACCTTCCTGAATCTTTTCCTCGTCATCCGTGCTACACGAATTTGCAAGAAGATATTCCAAAACAAAGACAGGTACGTTGGCACCGCCTTTAACAGAGCGCACCACATCCTTACGGACTACATACCCCTTGAACTGGTCCAACAATTTAGAATCAAGCTCTATCATATTTATTACACGTTAATCGTTACAAAAGGTCATCAAGGTCTCTTGATGCCGATTTTATGATACTACAACTATCTATCTGTACAGAGGTTTCTTTATCCACGAGAACTACTTTGTCAATGCCCTGTGTCATTTCAAACTCGGCATGGATTGTCTCACCTGGCTTCATCGAGAAAATCTGATTGCCAGATACCATTTTGTTTCCTGCAAACAACAACAGTTTGACCTTACGCTCACTGCGGAAAAGGTCTGACTCACAGCCCTCGGCAAGCAATTTCACCGTGAAATAGTTTCCTGTCACGGCTTTCAGTTCTTTCTTGTTGGAAATCATCACCCCCAGTGCCATGTTGTTAGTCTCAACATTCAGCACATAGGCGGGAATAATACATTCCTGCGGTGTGAAGCCGCCATGAGAATAGCCATACCTGCCAGTTGTCTTAAACGGTTTATCAGTTTTGGCATAATACTGATAGTTACTGTTGAAATAACAATCAGTCCTTTCTATCAAATTCGCAGCATTCAGAGGCTCTTCTGTCAAGACATAGCGTTCTTCAATTTTCTGGATGTTTCCTTCTGGGCGTGGTTCTTTGTCTGCTTCGTCCAAGAGACCTGTAAGAACAAAGCCATGATCAGTGGTAAGTACTATCTTGTTATATCCAAGTCGGAACAGATGGGCAATCTTCTCTCTCAGTTCAGGCTCGTAGTTCGTAATGTCTTTTAGTGCACCCATCTGTTTTTTCTCACCCACTTCGTCAATATCTCCATAGTTGAGCACAAGACGCTGAGCAGTAACACCGTCATTCAACATATTCAGCGGCATAATGACCACATCATCATAAATCGACTTTAAGGTATTGAATCTGATCTGAGCATTCATTGTTGGCTCGCTGCATCCGAACAAGGCACTCATGCCATTTTCGGTCACAGAGGGCAGAACCGACAGAGCCGTTTTCCTATCAATCTTCACATTCTTGTCGGTAATGGCGTTGACAACGGCTTCTGCAATTTCAAGGCGCAATCCGTCACAAACGATTACCGCAGTACGTTTATCACCAGCAAGAGCATTAACCACAATATCCTTTTGTGTTGAGATATAATTTTCTTTTATGTCGAACCAGCATGTCAGCAGTTCATTATTCAAGATGGTATAGTGTTCTTGCAGTGGACGCAAGGTGGCTGGCTCATTAAGCCAATCCGTATAGATGCGGCGCATGGCAGTATCGAGAGCAGCAAAATGCTGTCTATAGTATGTTGCGATATCTTGATAGGTGGAGATAGCACCAAGACCTTCTACCTTAAACGTACAAAGCAGCCAGACACTCTGCAACCATAGCGGTTTGAATGCTTTTGCCTTCCTGTCTTGTGTGCGCTGCTTGATGAATTTGGTCAATTCTTTCGTGTCCTGATGCAACTTCAAGGCATTGCTGAGCATCATCATCAACTGGCGGTCAAGTGCTGAAAAAGGATGGTTGGGATGAGCCTTCAACGGATTGATGTCTGCTGGAAGTGCATAGTTGTCAGCATACTTCCGTAGCGTATCTATCTTCTCTGTGCTGTCAGCCCATTGGTAATAGACTTCCAGCAGAAGCCCTTCAATCGAGTCGTCTGCCAACGACTGCAAGATGAGATTTACGACCTCCTGGGCCATTGCTTCGGCAGGCTGTTCCGTTTGAGGTTTATCAATAAGGCGATAAACTTCACTTCTGAACACATTCCACACCGTCTCATCCATCTTCCGACGGGTTGCGGCAGGTGCATGAAGGAAGTCAAGCAGCCAGTCCTCCAATCGCAGTGGCTCAGTAATACCATCAGCTACAGACTGCCACCAGTTCTTATTCTTGCCCTCGCTAAGTTTTGCGGCAAGCAGCAGTTGGTCTTTGGTAAGATGGGTATTCTTGCCTGTGGCTTCAAACAGTTTCTGCTTGATATAGACCTCCATGTCGTCAAGCACCAATAATCCTCCTGTCTGCACGTATTCCTGCAAGAAAGTCAGTTGGGCTGCTTTCTTTCTGGCATAGAAGATCACAGGACGATCTGCATACTTTGACTCTGCCAGATATTTCGCCTCTATCTCGCTGTACTCACCCGTGATGGGTAATTGCTTGATGTCTTCTGGAAGATATTTCAGCAGGAACTCACCCTCACCATTGGCATCTGTCACCACGACGTAGCGATGCTCAGCCAATATGCGCTCTATGTCTTCTTTAAACCAAATTCCTATCATAGAATTATTTGATTACAGTTTATCCTGCAGTTCCTTTAGGATGTCTTCCTTGAACTGTGATATAATTTCTTGTTTCTCCGCCTCTGATGGATATTTGCCGTATGGGAAATCCTTATTCAGAATACCATCCACAAAGTAGTGGTCATCAAAGAATGTGATGTAGAATTGTTTACTTATCTCTATGCCCTTTGCCTGAGGATGGTTTGAGTGCTCCAACTCGCAATGATACCACACAGACTTGGCATTTCTTACAAAATCCTGTATTTGCGAATTATTCACATCTCTAACAGTACTCATCAATGGTAATCCTCCCTTCCAATCTGTAGTTTTTGAGATAATAGAGTAAGATTGCAAACAGAACTTGAATATATCTGCTGTTTGTCTTGTTGTCTTATTAAACTCATTGGCTATAGGGAAAAACACAAATTCCAGTACGTTCCAAACCTCATCCATACAGAATTTGATTCTCGATCGTTCTGCAGCGACATCTTGTCTTTTCTGACGTTCCAGAATTTTCAATGCTTTGGCGAAATCATCATCTTCTTCGATACTCAAACCTTTTGCTGCCTTGATACAGGTATTGAGTGCCCTCTCCATACAGTTTTCGATATACGCGACAAAAGGCTGAATATCTTTTATTTCAGCATGTGCACCAGCAGAAGGGGCAGTTCCTGTAAAACCATCGCACTGGCTCAATGCCCTTAAATAGTTTTCTTTATCAGCGCTCTTAACAACTATCATCGGATAGTTATGTCGCAACAGAATAAAGTTCATCATCAGACGGGCAATACGCCCATTACCGTCTTCAAACGGATGGATGCGTATATAACGATAATGGAATAATGCACATAGCTCAGCAAGTGAATATTGGCCAGACTCCTCTGCTTCATGATACCAACTTATCAAATCAGTCATCAAGGCTGGGGTTTCCTCTGGCGAAGCATATTCAAAGAGTTCTCCAGTGATGGTTCTAACACTGTTTGGACGAGTTTTATAAACTCCTGCATGAACAACGTATGATGTTTGTTGTCCTCCTGGCAGTTGGCGATACACTGTATAGTCCTCTCGAAGGAGGGTTTTATGCAGTTGGCGGATGAATGTCTCTGTCAACGGATATTCAGACAGAGCCTGCTCCTTCATCATATTTAGCCCCACATTGCTGGCTTTCATATCTTCCAGATCTTTCATGTTGGCAGCTTCGGTCACCTTCCCAAACAACAATAAAAGCTCCGTCTGGCCATAGGTAAGCGTATTACCTTCCAGATGATTGCTGTTGTAGTTAAACTCCAACATAAACTTACGGTTAAGTCTCTGCTGATATTCATCTTTCAGCGGTTGTAAACTTTGCCATTCTGCATATAACTGTTCTATCTTACTCATAGTCGTTTTGTTTTTACAATTCATTGAAACAGAACACTTCTATTTTACCAGTCTGCATTCAAATACTTCTTCAGCTGTCCGGCATTGAGCACTTCGTAGCTGAGCATCTTGCGTTTCTGTAGTGGTGCAATATTCTTGCCAACACCGTCGTCGAGTTTCGGGTCATAGCCAGTAGCGAGCAGGTCATCCACTTTCTGGCAGAATTCCTGCAGCTCTGTCAGTGTGGCTCGAAGTTCCTGTGCCTCCATGCGTCCCTCGGTGTTGCTGGTGTCGATGGAGTTGAGACGGTCACGAAGGGCAGCTTCGCGGTTGGCGGCATAGATAGAGCGGACACGATACAGGGCATCACGGCTCCACTTGTAGATGCTGACGTAAAGCTCTATGGCATGATGCTCACCGCTAGACAGATGCCAAATAAAAGGTGTCGCTGGCAAATATTTAAATAGATCCACTTCATAACTCAGTTGCTGGAAGAACCGCTCTTGCAGATATCTCTCCAAACCACAACCTAACAACTGGCATACCTGAGAGAATTGTGCAGCCGAGTAGCCGCGCTCCATCATCTCCTTTTCTATGCGGATAGCAAGGCGTTCTTCGCCGAGACGATCACCTAATGGGATGATGCCGTCATCATCCTTAGCCAGCACGGTACGGATAACATCGGTTATCAATTCAAATGCCAACACTTGTGTGCGTTGTGGAGGCAGCACATTGGCATTCTTAAACTGCCACCATGCTTCCACAGGATTCATATCGTGCTTGATGCAGAACTCCTCCCACTCATTATTGCTCTGATAAAGGGTATCAAAGTCGGTAATCTTTGGAAGGCCATCCTGTACTTCCAAGTTCTCCAAGTGTTCCAACACATCATTTGCTGGTTTGAATTCACTCTCCAGCATCAGCCATTGGCGATAGGCATCTTTTGCCTCATGACTAACAGGAAGGTCAGCGACAGGTATACCCTCCTTATCAAGCACCATCTGTTTATCGTGCTCGCTTAATTCATAAAGCTCAAAGATGGTTTTGTTTATAATGCTCTCATTGAGAAGAACTTGAGTTAAAAGAGCATTTTTCTTGGCATAGAATGAATTGATGGATGAAATGACGTCTCTACCTTCTTTAATTGGACTATTGTTATAATTGCGTTCAAATATAGAATATTTACATAAATCTGTCTGAATTGAAATGCACTGATGTGTATGTTTCTGAAACATTCTTTTAGTATTAGTATCCATAGAAACAAACGGAATACGCTTAAGATCACCCACCTGCCTATTAACAGTTGGATTCAGGCACGAAACAATATAAGAAAACAATTTTGAATTCATGTAACCGCATAAAATTTCGGGCTCAATACTTTTATGAAACAAGCAAGGGCCTCCTTTATCAAAGACATACTCATTCTCAATATATCTAAAGCTTACCCCCTTAGATCCTGCGGCACTATATGAAACTCCACTTTTAAAATAGAAAGTATTATTATCTCGTGTGGCAAGATTCTTTCCGTTATTTTCATAATTTACAACAACCCAATTGTTGCCATACCATTTTTTGAACGGACCACCTTTTTGGTACATTGCCCACTTTCGATTATCATCCATAGTTTTCTTTATTTGATCAGGGGCGACTTCCCAATAGAATCTTAAAAATTTATTGTTATCACCTGTCATAAGCCCCGTCAAAATGTTACATACATCACCTAGTTGCTTGTCTCCAAACTTCACTCTGAATTCATCAGAAATCCAGTAGATAAAAGGATAGGACTTAATGTTCTTAAGTTTCGATTGAGGGAGGGTGTAAACATGTTTATCTTCTTTGCCTTCTATACTATTCTTATAAGCTGCAGCAAAGAGTTGTGGCTTGTTGGTATGGTTCTTATATTTGGTTAAATTAATATAGACTCCATTTCCTAAGCATTTCTTGTCTTCTAAAACATACATTACTGCATCTACTTGAGCATTTGGAAAGACACCACCTAAACCTAATTCTATTAAAATATCTATATGATGTTTTTCTAAAATGTACTTTCTCACATCATCAAATGACTTGATATACATAAATGTTAACGGATGTATCATTCCCACCTTTCCATCATCCCCGGCCAATTCACAACAACGCTTGATAAAACAAGCATAGAGGTTACTGTTGAACTTCAAAGGCTTTTTATAGTTTTCCTCAATGAATGCTTTCAGTTCATTTCCAAAATCACTACTATCGGTATAAGGTGGATTGGCAACAACCACATCATATTTGTTTGCTATAATTTCGAGGAACGAGATGGCATCGTTGGTTTTTGCCAGGGTATAGGCATTGCTGCCACGTTCACCCAGTTCGTTCACCTTCTGTCGCAGCTGATTCATGAATTGCTGCTTGAAGGAGAACATGTCCTCCATCTCTTGTTGTGCAAAGAGATTGTAGTTAGAATCATTGGGCAGAATCTTGTCCAAAGTCTCATCCACACGCACCAGCGAACCAAATTTATAGGCATTGCTCAGGTCGCCCCATATCATCTGCATGATAATACGCTTAGGCTCATCCAGATTGTCTATGGTTTCAAAGGTGTCTTTTATCTTTTCATAGTCATCAAGGAAGAAATGTGTGCTCACCACATTGGTATATGCAGGCCAATGGCTTCGATGACCTCCAAGTTCTCGTGCCTTGATGAAGAGTGCTATCTGCGAAATCTGGGCTGCACGCTCATCCAAGTCAACACCGAAGAGGTTGTTCTCCACAATCATCTTAGGAATATCACGGCGGCTGTAGTCACGCTCGTAGTTTTCCATCTGATCTACGTACAAGTCGTAGAAGAGCGAGAAAGCATAAATCAGGAAGTTGCCCGAACCGCAGGCTGGATCGAGCAATCGCATCTGGCGCAAGTCCTTGGGATGGCGCACCTGATGGTCAGGGAGATTAGCTATCAGGTATTTCTCTTTGATACGGCTGTCGGGGAACATCTCCATATATGCCTTACCCAGCGTGTTGTCAACAAGGAACTTCACCACCCACTGGGGCGTATAGACCTGACTCTGAAGTGACACCTTATTATATTCTGTCTTCTCGCCACTCTGCTTCAACGCCTCTTTTTCTACGGCATTGAAGTTCTCGTAGAGCCAGCCAAGGATGTCATCACCTTTCCATACATCTGCTCCACAGTCAGTATCCTCTTCCACGGCATTGAACTTCTCGATAATCTCGTTCAGTTCATCAGCAGTTGGCATCAATGCGTATGGATAGTCTTTACGATAAAGGGGAATATGCTCACCAAGATTGTCGAACTGGTCACTGAGGAAATGCTTCAATCCCTCACGTTCCGCATTGCGCTCCTCTGGATGGTTCTCTAACCACACGTTATGCTCAAAAGAACGTCCCGCATTCTCCTTCCGTCGAGTGATAATCTCAGGAAACAATTCCTTCGACTCCATCACCTTGATGGCAGCAATGCGGTTGAAGAGCGTAAAGACACACTCGTTGATGGCTGCCTGACGTGCCTCTTCATAGTCACCCAACTCGCTCAGGTGACTGCTCATCAGTTCATCCAGTTTCCTTCGCTTCTCTTGGTGCTCTGAAGGAATCTGCTCTACAGGCGTGGCAGCCTCCATACGAAGTCCCATGCGAGAGAAACGATTATCAAATGCCTGCTGAATCAGGCGGCGTATGTCGAGAACGTGATTTATCAGTTTCATATCTATTCTTTTTTTAATTATGTTGTTGCCCTTTGTTTTGCGTAACCTGGATAATAATAGAACCAGTCATAGGCAAGAAGTAATTTCCAATAAGTGTCTGCATTATCTTTCTCGCCAAAACCAGAAAAACCAGAATACCTTCTTACTTCTGTTTTTAATGTGGCAAAGTTTGTTGTGGAATATGCAGATTTGAACCATTCTATGCGTTCCTTCATTGGCATTGTTAATGCATTGGATATATCTTTGCTAACCCTGCTGAGATGATACCAAACAGAACGGATTTCTTTAAAAGTGTCTGAATTCAGTTCGTCAATCATCTGACTTAATGTACCGTCATTGCATGAAATAGACATAATACCATTCTGATCATATTTCACCTCTGTACTGGCTTGTTCCATGAGCATGATGGGTAGTATCTTTTTGTCCTTTCTGTTACCATTGCAGCAACATCCTATAGTATTAAAAGTATCCCTTGTGCCATTACATGCTACGACAAGGTTTGACAAAGCTGTTATATGGGGCATCTTATCCTCTCCTTCAATATCATTGGTGGAGGCAAATGACTTTTTTTCAAATTCATCTGCCATTATAACATGATCATGCAACGCTGGTGCATGAGAAGAGTAATAGGCATATTGTTCCTGTCCTTCTGCACCAGACAGCGAACGTGGTATTATGTGCTCATAGTTTATCTTACTTGCAGAAGGATTAAGCCTACGCATACAATAGCAACATCTTGGATGCCCTTCAGATTTCTGTTCCTCAAGTAGCAAGTTCTTCCATCCGCTAACGCCATCTCTATATTTTGGGTTTTTAAAATCCTCATAAGAACTTTTAGGATTTGCAGGAGATGGCAATGGCTTATGAATGTCATCTGCATAACAATCCTTCAAGAATTTGACATTGATGGCGTGAGCGGCAGAATGCATTCTATATTTGTCAATGTACCTCATATGCTTTGGCTTTCTCTTGGAGTTCCTTTACATATTCATGATTTTTACCTAATGAACTTTCAAGTTCACCAATGATTGAATTTGCTTCTTCTTTCAATCCCATTGAGCAGTATGCTAGATACTCGTCGCCTTTTTTCTTCATGTCTTCATTGCGCGAGGGGCTACCCATGAAATCTCTTAATGCCGCATTGTAGTCCAATCCATAGATTACGGGAAGTACATCAGCCTCGTCTTGTCCTTCTTGCATGAATACAAGTTGGTTAGCAGGGATAAGATTACCAGTTTCTTCATCCTTGACCTTCTCCGTTGTATCAAGATTCGCAATAGCAGCTGCAGAGTGAGAAGTTATAATGAATTGTACCAAAGGAAAAACGTCTCTAAGGCATTGAACGACATCCTGCTCCATTGAAGGATGCAAATGTAAATCAATCTCATCTATTAACACAATACCAGTTGGCTCTTTACTCCCATTAAGTATATATGCACGATAAGCTAAGTCCAAAATAATAGAATAGAGGCGGCAATAACCTGCTGGCAAATTATTTAACAACTTACTTTTTCCATTTTTGAAAACGATATTCAATTCTAGTTCCTCCCCAGTTGTTGCTACCGCCAAATAATCTATATAGTATTGCTCTTCCAAAAGTTTTGGTAACTTTTGAGAGAACTTAACCAATCTACTTTGAACATATTCTATTTCTTCATGAAGAGGAGTGAATTGAGCGTTTATGCGTTCTTCTTCGCTCTTTGCATTCTGGTAGTCAATATTATTGACTAACTGTTCTGCTTTATATTTTGCCTCTAATTCTTCTATAGAACTTGCCACACGAGAAGCACGTGTGTAAAGAGGTGCTATAAGAGCCAACTGATTACATAAACGAGTCTCCCATATAGAAGTACATGCAGTCTCCAAATCCCATTGATAGTAGCCAAAATTCCGAGGAATTCTATCTTTACGAATGCTATCAATAGCAAATTGTGTTTGCTTTGTAGGTTTATGTGGAAAGGAATCCGAGAAACAAGCAATTAAAGGAAGATCAGCAGCGTTCACCTTCCACTCGTGCATAAACTGATCGAAAGCCTCCTGATATTTAGTGGAATAAAGGGCTGCATTTGCCGTTGAACGCTTATAAAGTTCCCAATTCAGCTGTTGACCATTATAATAGGCTTTTCCTATAACAGAAGCATCAGGAGCAGTTGTTCCCGACTCCGAGTCATAATGATAATCAGAATCAGTAAAAGAGTTAACATTCAACGAAGGATTACCAGCAGAAAGGAAGTCCTTCCCTAACTTCTTGTTGTTGGAGAAGATAAAACTCAGAGCTATTTTCAGAGCATCTATCAATGTTGATTTTCCAGCACCATTCCTGCCTATTATAATAGACGTACGGGGAGTAAAGGAGATTTTGTAACTTTCAAAACCCCTAAAATTCTTTATTTCCAATGCATTCAGTTTCATATCTTTTTCTTTTATTCGTCAAATTTAAGAATGTCGTTTGTATCAAATTGATTGACCATCGCCAACTGTTGCTTCAGCCATTGCTTGTACTGAACCACACTGAGTTGCCCTGTTGGCAGTTGGCTACGCAACTTTCGCTCCTTGGGCTGTGGATTTGGTTGCGGCTGCGGATTGGGATCTCCAGGCTTAGGCTGTGGTTGGGGCTGTGGCACAGGTTTCGGGTCAGATGTGCAAATCTCTGTTTCCATCACATCCACGTCCACATTCAGCTGTGGCAACATATTGATGGCACTCACGATGTCACGAAGCTGAAGGTGACAATTGGAGCAACGAATCTCGTAGTCCTTCAACTGGATTTTGGAGATAATGTATTTTTTGCAAACATCTTCCTTGTCCTTAATCTTGGAATAGAGGCGTGTGTTCCATTCCGTAGGATATTGCCCGGCATTTTTCTTGATAGCTTCTATGCGGGTCAACAGGTCTCCATATCCATTAATCATCTGTTCAGCTTGATGATCCATGTTTTGGTAGTACAAGTCCTTAACGTTCTGGTACTCCTTTTTCATCTGCTGATAATTGTGTACAGGATCACTATCAAGCATCTGCAGATAGGCTTCATGAATCTGGTCAAAAGACTGCATGGGAGAACCCACAAACTCCAGTTCGTTCTTTACATCGAGGAAGTAATCCTTCTGATACTCAATCTCACGCATATTGGTATCAATGAAGCGAATGTCTGCCTCAATCTTCTCCACCGCCTTGCAGAACTCCTCATTTTCGTTGTCACCAAGGAACGTTCTGGCAGTATTGAAATAGTTGTATTCTGTGACTGTTCCAGCATATTGGCGAAGTACATCCTTGGCAGCAAGAGAACGGCGGAAGATGCGCTCACGCTCAGTGTCGTTGCAAATCTGATTGTTGACTTTGTGAATTTCAGTAACGGCAAGTGACTGGATGGCTGCAACCAGTTCAAAGTCATTCATGTTGTAACTGAGATTATTTCCAGTCAGTTCTTTGTAACGGCAGTCCTTCAAGGTGTCAACAATGTCACGTTTCTCATTATAGCTCAGGCTTTTGGTGATGGCCTTGAATGACGCACGCTGGAAATTACGCGAATTAGCAAATGGCTCTTTGGCTCCTTCCTGTTGCCAGGAGTGGTATTCCTGATTGTTATACTTGATGATGACCTTGCTGGCACGGAAAAGTGCTGCCAAAGTTGAGAATACTGTACCAAAGCTGTAGCCGGTAGGAGCGGCTGCAAGGTCACGCTCCAAATCAGCACCATTCTTATAAGATGCCATTTGTGCCATCATTTCCGTGATGACAGGTAACTGGTCGCCAATAAACTGTCCTGTGGTATCAAAGAACAAGAAGTCTGGTTGCTGACCGATGACATTCTGGAGCTGATTCTGAGCCGCTTTCAGCAGTTGAAGAGCCACGCTGTCTTTCAGTGAACCACCAAGGCGCTTGGTATAGATATTGCCATACATCTTCAGTTCAGCCT
>Ga0256407_10005324_pt1 | contig 20737 bp, 11 predicted proteins | sample RumenRJG_04DNA_FD_193489 | JGI IMG/M metagenome (GOLD analysis project Ga0256407, IMG submission 193489) | Bovine rumen microbial communities from Lethbridge, Alberta, Canada - RJG_04 | ecosystem: Host-associated > Mammals > Digestive system > Stomach > Rumen | place: Canada: Alberta... | reverse complement strand
TCATCGTCAGTGATATCAAGCTTTGCTGCAACTTTTGTGATCGGTTCAAGAACCGCTTCCTGTGCTATTTCGATATCTGATTTTGCGCTACCCATTTCGTCCTCCCTTATCATCCTAGATTAATGCTTTTAAGAAATTCGTCCAATTGAAGACTGTCCATCAATACTTTTCTGGGTGAACTGCCTTCCTCAGGCCCGACTACTCCCGCGCCTTCCATCTGGTCTACCATTCTAGCCGCACGGTTATAACCTATCTTAAATACACGCTGCAGCATGCTGCTTGATGCCTTCTGTTTCTCAACAACAAACCTGCATGCATCTGCAAAATAAGTATCATATTCATCCGATATGGATCCCGATCCGGAGTTCTCATCTCCCTGATCCGATGAACCTGTCATCTTGGTTATCTGATTGGCAAGTTCTTTATCATATACATCTGCCCCGGCATTCTTCTTGAGGAACTCAACTACCTTCATTACCTCGTCATCGGAAACAAAAGCACCCTGAACACGAAGAGGTTTATTAAAACTCTGGGGATGGAACAGCATATCTCCGTTACCCAATAATCTTTCGGCTCCTGTCGTATCAAGGATCGTTCTGGAGTCAACACCGGAAGAAACCTTAAAAGCAATACGGCTTGGCATATTGGCTTTAATAAGACCTGTGATAACATCAACGCTTGGACGCTGTGTTGCTATAACCAGGTGTATGCCGGCCGCACGAGCAAGCTGAGCCAGTCTGCAGATAGCCGCTTCAACATCCTTTGAAGCAACCATCATAAGATCTGCCAACTCATCAACAATGATGACTATCTGCGGCATCTTTTCGACGTGATTTGCCCTTGATTTCTCGTTATATCCTCTGATATCGCGAACAGTATGCTCCGAAAAAGCCTTATATCTGTTCATCATCTCAGCTACAGCCCAGTTTAAAGCAGCTGTTGCCTGCTTAGGATCCGACACCACCGGAAGAAGCAGATGCGGAATCCCGTTATATACAGAAAGCTCAACCACTTTAGGATCTATCATGATGAGCTTTACATCATCAGGTGACGATTTATACAAAAGGCTCATTATCAAAGTATTGATAAACACCGATTTACCTGAACCTGTTGATCCGGCTATGAGAAGATGAGGCATCTTCGCTATATCGGATACAATGGTCTTACCGGTGATATCACGTCCCAGCACATAAGTAAGATTTGCTTTTGATGAACGGAATTCATCCGAATCAATAAGCTCACGCATCAGAACAGGTATCTTTTCCTTATTGGGGATCTCTATACCGACGGCGGCTTTACCGGGTATCGGAGCTTCTATTCTGATATCCTGTGCAGCCAGACTAAGCTTCAGATCATCATTAAGACTAACGATCTTATTTACCTTGGTACCTGTCTTCAGCTGAAGTTCAAATCTGGTAACCGAAGGTCCCTGGCTGATATCGGTAACTTTAGCTTCAACCTTGAAATCATTTAAGGTTTCCTGAAGCAAAAGCGCAGTCTTTTTGAGACTTTCGTCGGAATCACCGCCGCTTCGCTTTTCATTATTCTTAAGCAGATTGATCGGAGGTCTTTCATAATCGGCTAAACGTTTGCGAGGCGGTGCCTGCACATCTCCCGGATCCTTTTCGGCAGCTTTCTGCGCCGCATATGTCCTTTCGGTTACCGGAGCAGGCATATTATCCAGTCCGGTAATATCTATAGCCGCAGAACTGCCTGTAACCACTTCCGATTCTTTTTCGGCTTCTTTTGCAGATGTGTCAACTAAAGATGAATCGCCCCCCGATACTTTAACTTCGGGTATGATATCCGTCTTATCGTTTTGATCTTTATCATCCGGCGCAGAAGCCTTACTCGGTTCGGAGCCGATCCCCTGCTTTTTGATACGGATCTCAGTCATCTCCTGCTGAGTGCCTGAAAAAGCGGTTATATCCTTTTCTGCGGAATCAGGCTTTGAATCCGATACCACGGTTGCTTTAGAGTCTTCATCCCCGGATAAGATATTTCCGGTTACGGGATTGATATCTCCATCACTAAAGCCTCCATCCGGTGTGATCTCTTTCATCCTTCCGGACACACTGCTTATAGCAGATAAAGAATCACTTATAGGAGATACCGAAAGTGACCCCTGAGACAACGCAATAGGATCTGCGATAACAGTTATCTCATGCAGATCATCCAGTCTTCCGGCCGCTCCCTGCGCGGGAGAAGGAATACGTCTGACAGGATTATCTCTCTTGGAATTCCTGGATAAAATAGCTTCATCCTGTGCCTGTTCTCTGCGTCGTAATTCTTCTTCACGAGCCGCTCTTGCCGATTCTTCTTTCTTTAATGCTTCTTCTTTTTTCGTCTGCTCTGCTAATTCCAGATCGGCCTTTTTCTTTTCAAGCCAGGCATTTTTTTCTTCTTCGCGTCGTTTGGCATTTTCTTTACGTCTTTCCTGACGATCAAAGAACATCTCCCGATTACGCTTTTCACGACGCTCTATCCTTTCACGACGTTCTTCTTTATCCTCGTCGCTTTCGGTAAATCCCTCGTAATTCTCGACGCCCTCTCTGAAATATTCGATCCTGGTACGTATTGCATCAACAATTATGAAAATATTATCGCCCAGCATAAATACAAGACATACCAGGCATAATAAAATAAGTATAGCTATGGAGCCGCCCTTACCGAAGATCCTGAAGAATAATAATCCGATCATACCGAAAACGGCACCGCCACCTGATCCCGCCTCGTATAAAGCTTTCCATCTGCCCTCGGTAAGCAAAAGCAGATCGGAAAAAGAAACCTTGGCAAAAAAAGATAACAAAGTTCCAAGGATCACAAGTCCCGAACACGCACTGATCTTAAACGCGGGTAAAACAGGCTTGTTGTTAACAAGCTTTGTGTATCCCATGTATGCAAGTCCGCATATAGGGATGATATAAGCCATAATGCCGAAAAGTCCCAAAAAGAACTTTTTCATTGCCGGTCCTACAGCACCTCCGATAACACCGGTCATGCATAAAATTATTACAAGAAAAACACACAACCATACTATGGTCGCAACATAAGAATCGTTCTTTCTTTTTCTTCTTTTACTGTTTGTTTTCTTTCCTGAGGAAGAAGTCCTCTTTGCAGGACTCTTTCTCTTCCTTCCCGACTGTACTGCCATATCTACTCTACATCAAAGAAATCTTTACCTGTCAAATCTTCTAAGTCAAAACACATCTGTTCCTTATTCGGTAACAGATCAAAATCCATCTTCCTTGAAATATGCTTCTTGGGATGGGGAAGCGGATTCTTAAGCTGTGCAAGCGGTGCAAGCTTGTTCATCGTATTTATCTTCGCTTCCACCTCACTGATGATATCCCTTGGCGGAACCTTTACGATCTTCGTCTCACCTGTAAAAGGTCCCTTTTTAACAGGCTTATCCTCAGCATCTTCGGATTCATCTTCTTCTGAAGTTTTTTTACCTTCTTTTGGTACATCTTTTTCTTCCGTATGCGATGTATCGCTTTCGCTCTGAAGAAGAGCATTATTCCTGAAATCCATTTTTGTTGTCTTTTCGGAAGTCTTCTGTTCCTTGGTTTCAGGATCTCTTGAATCAGTCAATAAAGCTGATGATGCCGTAACCTGCGCAGCGACGATGTGATGCAACTCGCCTTCTTCCTTCAAGGGAGTTACTTCGGGCGCATCCGTTATCTCATCTTTCTTGTCTGCATCCGTCTTTTCATGATCATCCGATGCCTCTCCATTATTTTTCTCAAGTTCGGAAATGTCTATGATAGCCTGATTGGTCGGCATATGATAGAATCTGCTTCTTGCATATTTCCGCTTCTCATCAATCTTCAACTCACCTGAAGCTTTTTTGGCTTCATACTGTGCCATAAGCGCCTGAGCTTCCTTTACGGCATCAGACACATCATCTGCATCCTGATCCTTATTTTCCACGATTTTAACTTCAGCGTTGCTATCATCCGGCTCCTTATGCCCATCATTTTCTGAAGCATCGGGATCGATCGTAACTTCAGCATTTTTAACCGGTTCAACGATTTGCTCTACAGTCTGAGTCTGGACATTTATCGATACTTCCTCTGTTTGAGCGGAAGCATGTACGGGAGTTGCAGCCACCGGTGCCGGCGTCTCGCTTTCACCCTCGCTTAACTTAGCTTCATGCTTTTCATTATGCGGATTTTTTACAGTTTCATCAGCTTTTGCATTATCACTGTTATCCGAAGGTTTACTCTTCAGGAAATCAAGAGATGCTTCGAGCTCTTTTATATCGGGCACCTGATCGTGAGCCATATCTTCGAATTTTACTTCTCTGTTCTTCTTACTAAAGAGCATTATGGTCACCTCCCGCACCTTCAAGCAATTTTGTCTCTATGCAATATAAAGGACGTCCTTTGGCTTCCGCATAGATCCTGCCGATATATTCGCCGATAACACCAAGGCAGAGTAACTGAACTCCTCCCAGAAACCATATGGAAAGGATCATGGATGTCCATCCCGGTACAGTATCTCCTCTGAAATAAGAAATAAATGCATAAACGGCAGCAATAAAACATATCAATAAAACAGCAAGTCCAAGATCGATTATGATGGTAAGCGGCTTTGTGCTGAATGACGTAATACCGTTAAGAGCAAGAGCCATCATCTTTCTAAATGGATATTTTGATACTCCTGCCTGTCTTGCAGCTCTTTCATAAGTAACCTGAGCTGTATTAAATCCAAGTAAAGGAATAAGCCCTCTTATATACAGATTCTTCTCATTATATCTTGATAATTCTTCCAGGGCTTTTGAGCTCATAAGTCTGAAATCCGCATGGTTATATACGGATTTCACGCCCAAAGCAGACATCAACTTATAAAATGTTTCGGCCGTAGTACGCTTAAAAAATGTATCTGTCTGACGGCTGCTCCTGACACCGTATACTATCTCGGCTCCGGAATAATACTCATCCACCATCTTTTCGATCACAGAAGTATCATCCTGAAGATCCGCATCGATTGAGACTGTAATATCTGAAATATCCTTTGCAGTCATGAGTCCTGCAATAAGCGCACTCTGGTGTCCGCAATTCTTGGATAAAGAAATACAACAGATATGCTCTCTCTTTTCGCTCGCTTCCCGTAACAGCTCCATTGTCTTATCGGAAGATCCGTCATTAACAAAAAGCAGAAAAGAGTCATCGCGTATTTTCTGCTTTTTTACCATACCTTCAAGTACAGCCAAAAGAGCATCAAAAGTAATGGGGAGCATTTCCTCCTCATTAAAGCAAGGCACCACTATCGCAAGCTTTGCTGGCTTGCGTGCGGCGCTCTTGTTTACGGTATCTGTATTACTCAGGTCCTTGTTATCGGTCATTATTCGTTCCAGTTAGTATATACGTTCTGAACATCATCATCTTCATCAAGAAGATCCAGTATCCTTGTAATAAGCTTAACGGTTTCGGGATCCGTAACATCAACATAATTCTGAGGGATCATGGTTACCTCAGCACTTGCCATGGGAATCTTAGCATCCTGAAAAGCCTTCTCTACTGCTTCAAATGCCTCCGGAGAAGTAAGTATCTCGTAGGAATCATCTTCCTCGTTGAAATCATCGGCACCTGCATCAAGCGCCTTTTCCATAAGAGTATCCGCATCGAACTCACAGTCTTCCTTATCGATGATGATCTGGCCCTTGGAATCAAACATGAAAGATACGCAGCCCTGAGTTCCTATACTTCCGCTTCCCTTTGTAAAAGCGCTTCGAACATTTGCTGCTGTTCTGTTCTTATTATCTGTAAGTGCCTCAACGATGATAGCTGTTCCGCCGGGGCCGTATCCTTCATAGGTTACGCGTTCGTAATTTACATCATTACCTGCGCCTGCAGCCTTCTTGATGCCTCTCTCAATTGTCTCATTAGGCATATTGGCAGCCTTGGCTTTCTGTACGACCTGAGCAAGCTTGAAATTATTATTTACATCGGGACCGCCTTCCTTAACTGCTACAGCGATCTCTCTTCCGAGAATTGTAAAGATCTTTCCTTTTGCCGCATCATTCTTTTCCTTTTTGTGTTTGATGTTGGCAAATTTTGAATGTCCTGACATAACTTCCTCCTGAAAACATATATATCTTTTTTCTTTACACAATTAGCAGAATTATACCATATATTGTATCTGCAGGCAATCTGATTACAATTTTAACCTATCTTGCTCACATCCAGGAGCCTGATCATTTTTTCGCCTGTTTTCAATACTTTGAAGTGATAACCGTCTATATCCGTCTCGAAATCTTCACCGTCTTCCGGTATATGCCCCATCCTGTCGGTTATAAAACCGTTTATGGTCTCGAAATCACTTTCACCGAAATCTATCCCGAATTTCTCAGCAAGATCATCCAGTCTTGTAAGGCCGTCTATCTGATAGCTTTCTCCGGCCGAAGTGATCATTTCACGTTCTTTGTCATATTCGTCCCTGATGGAGCCCACGATCTCCTCAAGTATATCCTCCATTGCTATGAGCCCCGATGTCTGACCGTATTCATCCGTAACTATTACCATCTGTATATTCGATGACTGCATTTCCCGGAAAAGATCATCTATATTCTTGGTCTCGGGAACAAATTCCGGAGCATGCAGACTGTCTTTTATGTCAGCAAGCTTAGGATTAAGCTTTGGATTCTGTTCTATAAGCCTGATAGCATCTTTAATATGAAGTATGCCAACGATGTGATCCAGATCTTCATGATAGACCGGATAACGTGAAAAGCTTGAATTCAGAATATCTTTAAGAGCATCCTTGATCTTAACCGAATCGTCAAAAGCAGAGATATTGTTTCTGGGAACCATTATCTCGCAGGCTTCTGTATTTGAGAGTTCAAAGATATTATTGATCATCTTTGCTTCGCTCTCTTCTATAGCGCCGCTTTCCTGTCCTTCATTAACTATGGCTAATATCTCGTCTTCCGTAACATTAACATCATCCTTCTTCCTGCCGCCTCCGAATATGCCGATAAGAAGCGCAGCAAATGCATTAGCCGGAACTGCCAAAGGAGCAAAAATGACTGTGGAGATATTACAGAACTTGTATAAAGTCCTGAGGACCGAAAGATGGAAAGCTCTACCGAGCATAAACGGGAATATTACAACAATGGCAGCTTCCAGCACAAGGACAGCTAACCATATGAGTATTATCAGCCAGAATAACTCCGGGTTGGAAATCTTGGTATTGATATCCTGCAGTGATCTGAATAATAAAGGTAAAAAGATAAAAACCGAAAATCCGCCGTTCATTATCAAAAAAACGATACCAGCCGATCCGATAAGTTTATCGGGCTTGTCTTTCATTTTTCCGATACCGGGATCCAGATCATCTTCTTCATCCGGCGAAAGAGCAGAAAGCGCAGAAATAAATGCAGCATATATGCCGCAAAGCGCCATCAGTATCAAAACTATAACAACAGGGATCCTGGTAAAATCCGTTAATAATCCGAACATTTTTCCTCTTAACTTCTCTTATATACTCTGGGAACTCTCTTACCTATATCGCAGACAGCCTCATAATTGATGCGATCTGAAAGAAGTGCGAATTCATCCATGGTGATCTCTTCATCACCGTCTCTGCCTACGACGGTAACAACATCTCCAACATCGATATCATCATTCATTTCAATATCAACCATGAGCTGATCCATGCAGACTCTGCCGATGACACGATATCTTCTGCCTTTGATAAGAACAACACCCTTATTGGAAAGGCTTCTGGGGAAACCATCGGCATATCCTATGGAAACAGTCGCTATTCTGGTTTCTTTATCCGTTACATATGTACCACCGTAACTTATTGGAGTTCCTGCAGGAACATCCTTTATGAATATGACAGCGCTCTTGATCTCCATTGCAGGCTTAAGAACAATATTTCCCTTGTTAACTTCATCAGAAGGCCAGAGTCCGTAAGTGATGATACCGGAACGCACGATATCAAAATGAAGATCCGGCATATCGATTATTGCAGCGGAATTGGAACAATGCTTAAGCGGAATATGAATGCCTTCTTTTTCAAGCCTGTCGGTAAAATCCTTAAAAGCCTTCGCCTGAGCATTAGCCGAAGTCTTGTCTGCTTCATCAGCCCTGGCAAAATGAGTAAATATTCCTTCTATCTCAAGGCCACTCATACAGCTGACCTGCTTCACAAACTCAACACCTCTGTCATCCGGCATGATACCTATCCTGCCCATTCCGGTATCTACTTTGATATGAACCTTACATTTCTTTCCCAGTTGCGCAGCCATGGCATTGATCTTGGACGCACTGTGAAGGTCAAAGATCGGCACTCTGATATCATTTGTTATAGCCATACCATACATAGAAGGAGCAACATAGCCTAAAATAAGTATCGGTTTGTCGCATCCAATATGAACGATCTCCATGGCTTCATCTATAGTTGCAACCGCATAACCATAGACACAGTCGAGATCCGCAAGACTCCTGGCTACGGCAACAGCGCCGTGACCGTATCCATCTGCTTTGATGACAGCCATGACACCTGTTCCTTTCGGAACATGCTTTGAGATTTCGATTATGTTTTGCCTTATATTGCCAAGATTGACTATTGCACTTACTCTTTCCGTATTTATCATTTTCAAAACTTCCTTTCCCGCTCAGTCAAGAATTACACTTACTCAGTATGACTGTATGAAGCTCATCGATTATTGATGAAGCCGTAAGAGATACATTACCGTTATTTACCGATGCCTCATTTCCCGCAGCACCGTGAAGATATACCGCCAATGCGGTTTTTAAACCTGCTCTGTCTTTATTATCAGATGCAAGAAAAGCTCCGACGATACCGGCAAGTACATCACCGCTGCCTGCGGTAGCCATTCCGTCGTTTCCCGATGTATTTAGGAAAACTTCATTGCCGTCGGATATGACAGTAGTTGCATCTTTAGCGGCTATGATACATTTATATTCTCTTGCGAGAGTTCTGACCGTATCCGGATCATTATAGCCGTTACCGTATTCCGGAAAAAGCCTGCGCCATTCTCCGGGATGAGGAGTAAGAACCACCGTCGTTCCAAGACCTTTTAACCGGGAAATATCCTTTGAAAGGATATTCAAACCGTCAGCATCAATGACAACAGACTTCGATAAACGATCGGCGATGATCAAAGTCCTGTGAAATAAATCAACGGCTGCGGGATCCGTCCCCAGTCCACAGCCTATAACGATACAATCACTCCATGCTATCGCCGATTCCAGTTCGACATCCGCAATATTGTTATAAGACGAAAACATCGCTTCAGGAACATCAGATATCAAAAGGTCTCTGTTATTATTATCAGAAAGGATCTTTACCATACCGACACCGGCTCTCAAAGCAGCACGGGCATTAAGGATGCATGCGCCGGGCATGGTGCTGCAGCCGCATATGCAAAGCAGCTTGCCGAATGTGGCTTTATTACCTGTCTTGTCGCGTTCCAGCGCCTGTTGCAGATCATTATCATCAACCGAATTCAAGATCAAAGCATTATCCTGTTCATTTCCGTTTGCATCTACGGAAAAAATCTGCTTTATACCAGACAGCGGCATAGGATCAACAATGCTTATCTTTCCCGTGAATGATCTGCCTTTATTTAATAACAGACCTGACTTCAGCCTGAAAAATGTAACAGTCTCATCTGCTTTGACAGCATCTCCGAGTATCCGCCCGGTATCCGGATGAAGGCCGGTCGGAATATCAACGGATATTACTTTTGCCCCATGTTCTTGTTTTGATCTGTTTATCATACCGACCGCAAGCAGATGATCGTCTTTTAGATCCCTTGAAGAACCAATTCCCAAAAGCGCATCGATGATCAGATCGTAAGACATCCCTGCAACACGGATATCATCTACAGACGTATAAAAATCTATTTCCGCAGCCTTACAGATATCCCATTGAACTTTCCATTCACTGCTTGCATGTGTCCTGTCACCGATGAGCAGAATATCGGAAATAATGCCTTCAGCTTTAAGCAAACGGGAGGCAGCCAGACCATCCGCACCGTTGTTTCCGTATCCGGCAACAGTAAGGACCCTTTTCGGCGAATATGCGGCAACAGCACTCACAATCGCTTCAGCTGCATGTTCCATCAAAAGTAAAGAAGGAACACCTGCCGATTTCATCAGGTGTCCCTCATATTCTTTTGTCTGATGAGCTGTAAAAACCTGCTGCATAGTTTTATTTCTTCTCGGGAACAGCTTCGGATGCCTTTATCATCCTGTCCTCCGGATTATATTGCATATCAAAGATATCCATCACATCCGGTCCGAAGATATCATGCATATAAAAATACATCTGCTGATTCTTCATTTCACATTCCTGTCTGCGGACAACATTTTTCTTAAGTTCAATCCTGACATTATCTATCCAGTCATTGAATTCATTGATCTTCTCTGTATTTTCCGCAATGACTCTGTCACAGATCTCCATAGTATCCAGCATAAGCGCCAGATTTACCTCGTTGATCTGCTTCGGAAGTTCCATAAGATCATCCTGAAGGTTGTCGATCCTGCTGTTACATTCGTTTATCCTGTCCGAATAATCAGCCTGTTTTGAAGCAGAATCGTCCTCATCCATAACGCCCACGATCTTATCCATGAGCGCAGCCTTCTCTTTACGGATACTCTTAAGTTCACTGTTGATACGGCCCTGCTGTTTTAAGAGTCCCTTCAATTTATTTTCTTTCTCGATCATCTCAGGCGTATGTTCGATTCCCGCCATAAGCCTGTACCACTTGTTATCAAGTGAGATGATCGGAATCTTTTTTCCCTTTAATGCAGGGACAAATACTTCGTCTTTTTTTGACATAATATCAATTATCTGTTTTCAAGAGTGTTTCTGATCTCTTTTATGAAATCAGCGCTGTTTTGAACCTTCACATTACTCATGGAAGTGATAAGTGCAAGATCCTTTGTCATACGGCCGCTTTCGATGGTTGATACAGTTGCCTTCTCGAGAAGATCAGCGAACTCACTGAGTTCTTTGATGCCATCCAGTTCACCGCGCTTTCTGAGAGCACCTGTCCATGCAAAGATCGTGGCAACCGAGTTGGTAGAAGTCTCTTCTCCCTTAAGATGCTTGTAGTAATGACGCTGAACAGTTCCGTGAGCAGCTTCATACTCATAATTACCATCCGGAGAAACAAGAACGGAAGTCATCATTGCAAGCGAACCGAAAGCAGAGCTTACCATATCGCTCATTACATCTCCGTCATAATTCTTGCAGGCCCAGATCATACCTCCTCTGGACTTCATGATACGGGCAACGGCATCATCGATAAGTGTGTAGAAATATGTGATACCCGCCTCTTCAAACTTATCCTTGTATTCCTTTTCGAATACTTCCGTAAAAATATCCTTAAAGTTATGATCATACTTCTTTGAGATAGTATCCTTTGTTGCAAACCACAGATCCTGCTTGCTGTCCAGAGCGTAATTAAAGCAGGAATGTGCAAAGCTGTCGATGGACTTGTCCAGATTATGGATACCCTGAAGTATTCCGGGTGACTTGAAGTCCTGAATAAGTTCTCTTACTTCATTCCCCTTCTCATCCTCAAAAACAAGATATCCTTTTCCGGGTCCGGGCACCTTGATCTCAACATTCTTGTAGACATCACCGTAAGCATGTCTTGCAAGTGTGATAGGTTTCTCCCAGTTTCTTACACAGGGCTCAATCCCCTTAACGAGTATGGGCGTACGAAATACTGTTCCGTCAAGGATTGAACGGATGGTACCGTTGGGGCTCTTCCACATTTCCTTCAGATCGTATTCTTTAACACGTGCAGCATTGGGCGTTATTGTTGCACACTTAACCGCAACGCCGAGTTCTTTTGTCTTCTCTGCAGCCTCTACAGTAACCTTGTCATCTGTCTCATTTCTGTGCTTTAATCCAAGATCGTAATATTCAGTCTTAAGATCTATATACGGAGTAAGGAGCTCATCCTTGATCATACTCCATAAGATCCTTGTCATCTCATCGCCGTCCATCTCTACTAACGGTGTCTTCATGCTAATCTTGCTCATGTTGTCTTTTTCTCCCTTTTGTTGCTATTTTTTCGGTCCAAATTAAGGATCCGCAATTTATATTTTGATCATTCAAATACGCCCGGCGCAACGCTCTTAACGCTTCCGGGAAGCTCAGGTGATTCTTCATCACCCTTATATCCAATAAGAACTCCGTCTCCGACAATGAGAAAATCTTTATCTTCTCCTTCAGGGCCGGAGCTAACCCAGTTATTATACCACTCTGTGTAAGCAAATGCTTTCTCGCCCACTTCCGTTACTGAGTCAGGAATTCTGACCTTTGCGAGATGATCACAGTGATAAAAAGCGCCTTTGCCGACATAAGTTACCCCGTCCGGGATGAATATCTGCGTTAAGGACGTCCTTGCAAAAGAAAAATCTCCGACAGATGACGTACCGTCAGGTATATCAAATGAGATGATTGTCTGATCCAGGTAATGAGCGTAATCTTCAATGCCGTTAGCCGGGTTTGAAACCTGCACCGTCTGTGAGTTGCTGTTACCGTTATTTACAGGCAATCCGCCGTCAATGATAACATATGCTCTGTCGGATACAACCTTGGAAGATCCCAGCACATCACCGTCACCTGTATCGGGAACATAAGTTACATTTACAGAAGGATCATCGGATGCAGCAGCACTTGATGCTGTTTCACTACCGCCGCCTTCATTTCCTCCGGCTTCGGTTGCGCTATTATCATCAGTGTTTGAAACATTTTCCCCGGAATCCGAAGCAGCGCCGCTCTGTTTTAACTCTGCTTCAGCAGCCAGGAGTTCTCTGTCATCATACAGTGACATATCTCCGGTAGTATAACCTTTGGATTCGGCAAAAACCGCGCCGCCGGAAAAATCAGGGCAATTAAAATATAATGTGGAAGGGCAGCCGTCAAATGCATTACTGTGAATATTCTTAACCGATACAGGCAGGGTCACCTGCTTTAATGACGAGCAATCCTGTACAGCTCCAAGCGAAAGTTCATTTGTAGGTACCTGAAATACCAGGTTCTCAAGCCCTCTGCAATTTGAAAAAGCATATTCAGGTATAACGGATATTCCGGGAACAATGATCTCTTTCAAAGTATCACAGCCCCAGAAACAATACCTTGAAATCTCCTCTACTGTTCCGGGTATTGTATATGTATAATGCTCTCCGCCCGCAAGATACTGACAGAGCTTTTTGTGATCGGATGTAAAAATTGTACAGTCATCGGCATCAAAAAAGAGATTAGCCGGATCAAGGCCGATATGTTTCAGATTTCTGCAATCACTGAAAGCGCCGTCTCCAAGACTGTATAACCCGCTGCCTATGGAAACGGTTTCAAGTGAACTGCATCCCCAGAAAGCTGAATCGCCTATTTCAAACACACTGTCAGGAATATCTACCGATTTAAGAGAAGTACATCCCCTGAAAGCACCATAATCGATCTTTTTTAATGATGAAGGAAGTATTACTGATGTGATCTGAGTATTTCCGGCAAAAGCCTCACGTCCGATGGTACGAACTCCATCCGGAATGATGATCTCGGTTTCGGAACCTACGTAGTTGATCACTACGCCCCCGTTTATATTGACTCCGGAATCCTTAGCATTCGCAGTATAAATTCCACCTATGCAAAGAACGGTAAGAAGGACTGCAGCCGGTACGGCAGTCATGAATATGGTCTTTTTTTTCATGGAAACAGTCCTCCTTTCCTAATGATAGATATAAGCTTTACAACTCATCTTCTTGTTGTAGCAGCAGCTTTCTTAACAGGTTTCTTCTTATCCTTCCAAAGGAAGAGCACACATGAAAGGCTCATCATTCCGGCCGATAAGAACCACTTGGGTGATACCCCGTCACCTGTCTTGGGCGTTTCATCATATACACCTCTTACAACATTCTCGGTATCCACATAAATGGTATACGGAGAGAAGTGTGTTCCCGTGAACTTTATGCAGGGGACTCCGTCAATTGTAGTAAATGTAGGTCTCTTGTCCTCAAGAACACCGTTTACAACTACACCTACTTTGTTATTACCTGCATAACTTACAAGATCATCCGGAAGAGGAAGCGTGATATTAACGGCCAGATCATCTGCATTAGCAACCTTCTGTGTACCGGTAGAATCATAAAGCGAGATATCGAAAGCAACAAATTTAACATGATCGAAATCTGCACCGTACTTATCTCTGAGCGCGGATTCAACAGCAGCAGATGCTTCCGCAGAATCTGTAACCTTGATCACGAAGTTATCGGTTGATCCTTCAACTTCCGCAAATCCGAGATTCTTATTGTTATTATCGATCGCTTCGGTCGTTATCCTAACTTCAGTATTACCGTTACCGTCGGAACGGGATGCGGAATTGCTGCTTCCCGAACCGCTGTTGCCCGAATTGTTATTGCCGGAATTGTTATTATTATTGTTTGTTCCCGCATTATTTGATGATGCCGAAGGTGTCTTATAAGTTGCGGTAACTTTAACATCATGTGTAGGCATGATAAAGGTAGTGGAAGCATTATACGGATCACTGAAACCTATATCACTGTTAGATGTTGTCCATCTGTCAAATACTTTTCCGTCAGGAGCGGCATAAGCAGTGATGGTAACCACCTTACCTGCCCCATAGGAACCGGAACCGGCTCCGTTCTCAACGATGGCATTATAACCACTTGCGCTGGGTGAAGCGGCAACGGACGAACTTGCAGCCGCACTGGCCTTAGCAGTCGCGGCGGGAGTTGTTGCGGAAGAAGCCTTTGCTTCCTCGGCTTTCTTCTTGATATCGTCCGCATCTTTTTTAACTTCCTTGGTCCAGTCAGCCAGAGCATCCTTGGTCTTTTGATCTATCTCGTCAAATGCAGCCTTATCAACCATGCTGAGAGTTCCGTCCTCATTGATCGTGATACCTGCAGCTTTTAATTTGTCCTTTGCATCTTTGGTATCATTCTTAAGCTCATCGATAGCCTTCCTTACTGAATCGGGATAATCCTTACCTACTGCATTTGCATCAGTGATAACATCATTGTATTTTTCAAGAAGATCATGCAGCTTCTCGTAATTGATCGGCGACGTAGCCTTGCCGGCAACATCAGCCAGTGATTTTGCATCATCTTCCAGCCCCTTGTCAGAGATCTTTGTTCCGGTATAGCTGTTATCAGGGTTACCGGTCTTTGCTGTTGCTGTAGCAGTTGCGGCATCAACGATCTTCTTGGCATCAGCAGAAACATCGGCAGCTATATTGGCAGCAGCCTTCTTTGCATTTTCATCAGCCGCATTGAATGCAGCATCGTCCAGTGCCAGAGTACCATCATCTTTAATGGTGATACCTACAGCCTTAAGCTGATCCTTTGCATCTTTTACATCGCTCTTCATATCGGCAATAGCCTTGATAACTTCGCCGCTCACATCATTTGCGGGATTGGCCGAATCATCGATGACCTTATTGTATTTGTTGATCATTGCCTTCAGGTTATCGAGTGTAGGCGAACTTGCCATGTTATTTGCCACGGATTTAAGATCTGTAGCGTCTGATTTAACGGTCTCCTGACTAACCTTGTCATTTGACTTAAATACAGCGATCCATGTTCTGTCTTCCGTTACATTCTTAACGCTGGATGTTGTCTGGGGTGACCAGAAACTGAAAGTCCATCCTGCATGTTCGGGAAGCGCAGGCTTAGGCTCTTCATCAGGATATTCGCCGCTTCCGCCGTATTTAACCTTCTGAGGAGTACCGAAAACATTACCTGCATCATCATAGAATGTAAGTGTAAATGTCTTCTCTTCGGGTGTTGAGAACTGAGGCTTGATATCTCTGTCCTGAGAGATGTTTGTCCATGCTCTGTAATCGGTCACCTTATTTCCGTCTTCATCCATCCAGTACCAGTAATCGAATACGGTTCTTCCGAGAGATATATTGTCCTGAGCCTTGGCAACCGGATTTGAAGGCATATCTTCATCACTGATGCTTCCGCCGGCCTCAACAGTAAATTCCTTACCGTATTTTGTACCGTCATCATTATAGAACTGCACTTTATATGTGAGTCCTAAGGGAAGAAGCGTAAATTCGTTACCGTCAGTATTGTTAAATACTACTTTCTCTTTTGAAGATGAAACCTGTGAGTAACCCGAAGGCTTATATTTCCATACGCTTCCGTCATTATATGTATAAACTTTGATATCGGGAGTATCTGTATCAAAAGCCGAGTCACTGAAGTTAACGGATCTTGAAGGAAGATTGACAACAAGGCTGCCTGTTTTCTTATCTTCAAAAGCGCGAGGGCCTATGGATCCGGTTGTTGCCGGAAGCTTAACCGTTCCCAAAGAAGTACATCCGCTAAAGCAGTCTTCGGGAATATCCTCTGCACCGGATGCAGAAAGATCAACCGTTGTGAGATACGGGCAATTGATAAACGCGCCCGGCTTGATGGACGTAACCTGTGCCAGTAATGGATCGTTAGTTTTATCAACAGTCTTGGAACCACCGATAAGTTCGGCATTTTCATTAGGTCTGTTTCCTCTTCCGGGAAGACATGTGATCAGTTCATAACCATTGGAGTTCTTTCCGTAAAGGATAGCTTTCTCACTGCTGAATTTTGTACTGTCAGTAGTATCAATGACACCAAGAGCCGAACAATCCTTGAACGCTTCGTCGCCGATAGCCTGACAGTTATCGCTTATAAGTATGCTTGTAAGACGCTCGCAGCTGTCAAAACATGCATCCGGCAGTTCCTTTACACCGGGCATCTCTACTCTGAGTATCCAGTCATTTCCTCTTGTTTCAGAGAATGAACCGTTAGCTGTGTCCTTATTAACCTCAGTCGTTTCATCCATATATCCGGAGAAAAGACCCGGTACTACAGTATTGTTCTTGGTTTCCGAGCTGTATACCTTGAGTCTTGTGGTTCCCGAGCCGAATACAGGCGTTGAGTTGTCTATATATATGCTGTTTATGCTGTCGGTTTCAACGAACTTCTTAACATCGACAGACTGGATACCTTGCGGAAGAACAAGCATTCTTGAAGCATCCAGCTCTTTCTTCTGATCATCATTGAGAGATCCGTATCCGCCACTCTCAAACGCAGTCCTTGTCGCATCACTGAGATCGGCATAATGAGGATAGTCAATAAGTACATTGCCTAAAGTATCATTATGAACAACATAAAGATTCTTAGGCGCAGTCTCGACATAGCAGATCCTTACCGAGCTTGAGTTGATCTTATTATTTCCCATAGCATACGCGAAAGGAGCATAACTATTGTCGATCTCACCGTGGAAATAGAGCTTATCTCCCTTGGTATAGAAAGCGTCACCGGGAATAGTCGCCATAGCGGAAAGATCTGAAGGCTTCTCCCAGTAAACATGTCTTAAATTGGTGCAATCTTCAAAAGCTCCGGCACCAACCGATTCGATTGCGGGACCAAAGGTTGCTTCAACAAGCTTGGTATCTCCGGAGAAAATATTGGCTCCGACAGATTTCAGAGTGTCACCGAAATCTACTTTAACAACCTTATCCTTGATCGGATCAAGGGCATTATCCTTAAGGCTGGTAACTGAATAATCACCTACTTCGCCGGGAACGATCAGCTCCGGAATCTCCGATACGGAATTGTTCTTTAAAGAACAGCTGACGATCTCAGCCGTCTTGTTACCGGTATCGGTCTTGAGATCATATCTGTAATCACCCATTCCGACTTCATAATGCTCTGTTCCATCATTATCATAATAGATATACGGAACATAAGGATTTTCCGATGTATAAGTTTCCCAGGTACACTCTCTGGGAGAAGCAACCTGGCTGGGTGTAACCGAATTGTTCTGAGGGCCGCATACAGCAAATGTCGTATCTGTTATCTGATCAAAGATAGCAGGATCAAATTCAACAAAAGAACATGAAGTTGTCTTCTGTCCGTTAGCAGTTTCAGCACCAAGACATACCCGCTGAAGATTCAGGCAGCCGTTAAACGTATTGGCGGGAATGATCTCTGTCTCTGTAGAACCATAGGCAGGAAATACAACTTTATGAAGACTTCTTCTTCCACAGAGAATGAAGTCACCTATCGCTTCACTGCCATATTCGGGCGTGGAGCCGGTTGATGTAGAACTTACATAGTCAAAGATATTTTCCGGGAAAGTAAATGTATCAAGTGAATCAGAACCCGAATCGATGGCAAAGCAGCCATATCCGAGAGCAGTCTTATCATCCGGGAAGTTTATGCTTGTAAGTGAATTACAGTTATAGAAAGCAAACTCGCCGATAGTAAAATCATTGGTATTATTGCCTTCCATATTCAGATTTTTTAAGCTTGTGCAATTGGCAAAAGCTCCGAAACCTATATCTGTGGTAACGGTAGGAATAGTGAGATCGGTTATACTTGTACAGTTATAGAAAGCCTCTTTACCGATCTTAGCCGTCGAATCATTGAAATCAACATTCTTAAGGTTTGTACATCCGTAGAAAACTCTGTTTCCGATATAGCTGACGCCCTTAAGATCAAGCGTCTCAAGGTTGGTTGTAGATGTAGAACTTGATTTGGATATATTGAAAGCATCGTCTCCGATATATCTTATATTTCTTCCTACTGTAACCGTAGCAACGGAAGTCGCATCACAGAAAGCCTCGGCAGATATCGCCATAGGTTCCATCTTATTGAGATACCTGAATCCATCGTCATCACAATTGGCGGTATTTGAATCACCTTTTACAAGAAATACGGAAGTACCTGAAGGAAGTTTTCCCGTAATGGTCGAATTACCCTCACCAACATAAGCATAAGGATACTCATCGGTAGAAGCTTTAGTTGCGGATACGATAGAACATCCTTTAAGAGACAATCCACCGGCACTCTTATTTGAAGTATCATTGCAGTAAATCTGAGAACACTGTTCTTCCGAAAGTTCATCACCTTTTTTGTGAAAATTCTCGATCCTGTGTTCTGTTATTTCAGCAGCGATATCAGAAACAGTAACATCTACCGTAGAAAGAGGTGTGCCGCCGGCATCTTCAACCTTGGTCTTGTATTCGGTATACGCATCATCAAAATTGGATTTCCAGCTGCTGTATTCATCCGAAAAATACGTAGTGAAGAAATCAATGTATTTCTTTGAATCGGCATCTGTTGCATAAGGAGATGTATCCAGTTCGTAATCAATGACATCGATCTTGGAAGTTTTATATGATGTAAAAGCGGACGGATTGACAAAATCGTAGATATAGAGGAAATCAAGATCAAGCTGAGTTCCTCCGATATTTGTATTGTAACCGGAAATGATGGGAACAGTTTCATCATTTATCTTATCGAGATAATAAAAGTACTCACGAGATACCTTAAGTCCGGAGCCGGATCCCGTAATAACAAATGAGTTGTATATAGTCTTTCCGCTCTTATTAAGAATGGAAGCAATATCAACATTCGCGCTGTCCTTACCGGGACTGAAATCACCGTTGGAAGCGTTTGATTTCCTTGTGTCATAGGAGATCATGGAATCGGTACCGGCTTTACCGACACCGGATTTATCCGCAGGTATGGCAGCCACAAAAAGCGAACTTGCAAGAAGCACGCCGGCCACAGCTTTGCGGACCGTACCTTTTGCAAATTTCTTTTTTCCCGAAGCCTTTTTATCCAAGGCTTTTTTGTCCGGAGATTTCTTATCTGAGGATTTCTTATCCGAGAATTTTTTATCCACAGTCTTCTTGTTCGAAATATCCTTACCGGAAATTGTCCTGTCGGAAGTCTTATTTCCGGAAGCTCCCTTTTTCTTGTTATCTACAGCCATTTTAATCTCCTCCGCCGGTCGTTATTTGATCCGATAGCAGTGATCATAAAAACCCGTTATATATTTCGGCATATTTTCTTTAAATATTTAGCGGGAAAATCCTCATAAATCATTTAATCTTTTTGGCAACAACCACAAATCTGCCGTTTTCTTCCTTATAATCACAGGTCGAAAGTGTAAGGAGCTTGTCCCCCCTAACAGCAGTTACGCCTGTATCATAATAGCTCGCACCCTTCATCTCATTCATATAAGAATTGAATTCCTGGTCGGAATCCGTATCGATGAATTCGTAATATTTGAAATTTACATCCGTTTCATCATAGACCCTCGAACGAAAAGCATACATAACCTGATAAGTACCTTCCTCATAAATCGTATCAAATGTTATGGTGGGATGCTTTTTGTAATAACTCTCTGATTCATAATCCGAAAGAGATGAAAACATCCTTCCGCTGGTCAGATGATGTCCGTATATTATGTAATTATCATTTCCATGAACTGCATCACACTTGCTGTCCAGGAAAAGGCAGCCGGCCTTGTCGTCCTTCCTGTCAAAATTATGAGACAGATAATATTCATTATCATCTGCCTGCATGACAGGATAGTCTATAACAGTGTCTGAAATCTTTATCCAGCCTATAAGATCCCTGTTGGAATTATATAATGTCCTGTATTTTTCAAGCACATCAGGCGTAACTTCATCGTTATCTTTCTGCGACAGGCTGGCGATATATCCCGCCCCGCTGTCCTTGTCCATATTAGATAAAGCATCGGATCCGACCAGCTCCGACAATTCATCAAAACGTCCTCCCGACTTTGATGAAGTGGCATAGTAAAATCCGAAATAGCCAAGACTTCCCACAGCAATAAGCGCCAAAAAGCCGATCAGGAGCTTTCTCCTCTTTTCAGCCTTTTCCATCTCTATCCTGATAAGAGTCTGCATCCTGGAATC
>Ga0256407_10005320_pt1 | contig 20757 bp, 21 predicted proteins | sample RumenRJG_04DNA_FD_193489 | JGI IMG/M metagenome (GOLD analysis project Ga0256407, IMG submission 193489) | Bovine rumen microbial communities from Lethbridge, Alberta, Canada - RJG_04 | ecosystem: Host-associated > Mammals > Digestive system > Stomach > Rumen | place: Canada: Alberta... | reverse complement strand
CCCGGCTTCGATGATCAACCCGAGCGTCATTGCTGTCAACACGGAGTTTGCTGATATCACGGCTCTCCTTGCTGCTAGCGCTACGGATGTCATCGAGGGCGAGCTCGTCATGGTCACGGATGCTTCTGCGGATTCGACGGTTGCTTCCGGTTGGGCGATTTATCGTCGCAAGGCTGGCACGACGGATCTTACGACGCTTGAGAGCTGGCAGAAGATCGCTGAGGCTGAGAGCCTTGACGTTGTTGTTTCTTGGGACAACATCCAGGGCAAGCCGACGTCGGCGGTTGCTGATATCGACGATGCTGTCGCGAAGAAGCATGAGCATGCGAATGCTGCTGTCCTCGACCTCCTCACGCAGGGTGGCACGCAAGAGGCCCCGACGCTGAACTTCAGCGGCAAAGAGCTTGCTTACACGGCTGATGTTAACAAGATCTTCCTGACGACGGATGCTTCGTCCCTTACGGGCACGAAGGCTGGCGATCTGGTTCTTGTTCAGACGGGTACGCTTGCCTAATTGAGTAGACCTTTAATCACTCAATGATGAATAATGTAGCTAGATATATCTTCATGGTATATCTAGCTACATCTTTTCATCGTGACAAGCATATAAATTATACTTTAGAAAAGGAGGTTGTCTGAACAATGGATACCGAACAGAAATTTAGTTTGCTGTATAAGGAAGCGGATGGTTCTGTAACGGCATTTTATCCTCGTACACTTCCATCGCAGGTTGTTGTAAGTCATGGAGAAAATGTTGCAGATCATATCAATCGTTCAGAACTTCATTTATCTTCCGCAGAAGCTGACTTTATCCATTCGGAAAATAAGCCATTTGGTATTCTGCGTCTAGATAAAAATGGATATATTCCAAAACAGAATTTAGCTGATTACATTCTTCCCATTCGGATGGAATTTGAAAATACAACAGAACTCTTAGAAAAAGGTTACTCTGTACATCCGGGTCGTATGGTTATGGTCAATGATACCTCCGATGATCCTGGTTCAAAATTAGCTGGTTGGGGAATCTATTACCGTATTCCAAATGTGGATGATTTCACAAATTTGGATACGGCATGGGTTCGCGTACTGTATCAGAATCATCCGAAGATCATTCACAAATGGACGGATATTGAAAACGTCCCAGAAGCGAATGAAGTCGATGTAATGGTTCCTCTTCGTCATAGTCATCAAGACTTGGAAGCTCTCAATGGACTTTCTATGGATGATGAAGGAAATCTTCTGTACCATGGAAAAGCAATTCTCTTTGCAGAGGATAAACCAACGACAAAGATTTTTGATACAGATTACTTCCCGGATGAAATTGCCAAAGAGGGAGATCTATGGTTGAAACCGTCTTACGGTAGACCTTATTGGTATGATAAGAAGGTTCTTTCCATTAACAACGGTTTTGAACTCTTTAAAGATAATACAGATATGGAAGCTGCTCCTGAGTATCGTACCTGGAAAGTTAAGAATATGAATAAGATGTTCATGAACTGTAGCTCTCTTACGATGGTCCCTCAATATTACTGTGATAAAGTTACCGTTTTCTCTCGGAAATTCTCTGGTTGTACTTCACTGTATCAGGTTCCATGTATGAATACGAAATCTGGTAGAGATTTCAGCTATATGTTTGAACAATGCACATCTTTACATCATTCACCAGAGATGGTTTTGAATGAAGCAGTAGATACCAGTCATATGTATGAAGGAGATAAAGCATTGATTTATATCCTTCCGTTTGAATCAACTGCGAAAGATGCAAATATGCAGGGAATGTTCAATGGATGCGAAAATCTCAAAAAAATCTATGATCCGATTGATTTCAGTGGAATTACACAGGATTCCATGCTAACGGATATGTTTAAAGATTGTGTATCCTTGGAGAAAATGTCTTTCGTCGAGAATACATTGAAATGCTCCTTGGATTTGAGTTACACCATTCTTAACAAAGATTCTCTCGAAGCAATCCTTAAAGGACTCCCTGAAGTTACTGGAAAGACATTGAACCTTACAAGTGTTTCGTCCTTGAAAGAAATCTCTTCTGATTTACTTACAGAAGTGGAAAATAAAGGATGGACGATTCAAGGTAAATAAAAAAAGAAGATCTAAGCATTCATTTCGCTTAGATCTTCTTTTTATACCTTTAGGCTTCCTTTAGCATCGTATCTTCCCCAATGGTAAGACTTGTGCAAGCAATATCTTTACCTTCTAAATCCTTTACTTTGATTCCTGGGCAGAGAAGATCTTTGCGATTTCTTTCTTCCCTGCATACAGTAGACGATACCAAATAAATGGTATTTGGTTGTGGTGCTGGAAGTCCAAAGGTCTGTGTATAACGCTGTTCTGTGACTGGGAGACCGTTGACATATGCAACCAGTACATTTTCTGCTTTGCATCTGGCAATGGTTCCAGATGGTTCAATCGTTTCCATTCCTGTTTTTGTAATGATATTGATGGCATGATCACAGAGATTTACAAATTTTACTCCGTGATAGCTAGGCACTCTCTTTTTATTATCCATAATACTTATCTCCTTAAAGTGTGTAAAAGCAAAATTATTTTCCCTAGGCATGATTCTTTCATACCTAGGGATTTCTCCTTTTGTTCGAAGATATTACTTAGTCATTTCATTCTGTGCATTGATATAAGGGATATCTTCCTTATACAAATACTTCCAAGAATTATCTTCTGATAAAATGAATGTGTTTGCTGTATCTTCCCATAGCTTCGAGAAGATCTCTTGTAATTTCCGTTTACTCCGTTCTTCTTCTACCTCGATTAATGTTTCAACTCTGCGATCGAGGTTTCTTGTGAGCAAGTCTGCACTTGAGATGAAAGTGCGTACTTCATTTCCAACTTGAAACATGTAAATCCGTGAGTGCTCTAAGAATCTTCCGACGATACTGTGGATCTTAATGTTTTCCCGGAATGGCAGTGAGCAAATCCCTCGGCAAATGATATGGAATTCAATCTCTGGATGCAATTCTGAGATACTCAGAATCTGCTGAACGATTTCATGGTCACTAATGGAATTTACTTTCATATAGATTTTCCGAGTGAAATCTTTATCAGCATTTGCAACCCATTGAATGTTTTCTTCAATGCAGGGTCTCAAACTGTCCGGCGAATAACGTATCTTTGTTAATCCTTCAGGACGAGAGATGCCCGAGATCATATTAAAAATCTGATTTAAATCGGATCCAATACTCGAGCGAGAAGTAAAATAACTCACATCAGTATAGATTTTCGCTGTACGCTCATTATAGTTACCTGTACCAACATGAGAGAATATCTTAATTCCCTTCTTGGTCGCTTTCACGACAAGACACATTTTACAATGCGTCTTATAACCGTCTAACGTATAGACGATGTTTACGCCTGACTCTTTCAATTGATTGATTAGGCTTATGTTTCGTCTTTCGTCAAACCTCGCCAAAAGTTCCAGCATAACGGTAACTTTAATTCCGTTTCTTGCCGCTTGACATAAGGCTTTGACGATTGGGCTCTTCTCTGAAGATACCCGGTATAAAGTTTGTTTAATTGAAATGACCTTTGGATCTTGTGCAGACTCACGAAGGAAATTTACTACAACATCGTAGCGCTCATACGGATGTTGGATCAATAAATCATGATCTTCAAGATATCCTAGAATAGAACTTTCATTCAAAAGTTCTTCTGGGAACTTTGGCTTGAATGATTTATTGAACTCACCCAGGGAAATTTTCTTATCAAATTTTCCGTTCTGATAAGATTGTACACTATGAGCTCCGATCATATTAAACGGACTTTTCGTAGCAATGAAAACATTCTTTTTTGCTACATTTAATACTTTTGTCAATCGCTTAATAATTTCCGATGAATCCTCATCGTACTTCATAATATCCAAAAAGAGAATATTATTTTCCCGGCGCTTCAAAAGAACCTCTTGGATTCTCTGAAGCACTGGGATTTCTGGATTCGGTTGAATCTCTTCGGAGAAATCTTTCGTCACTGTGAACTGAATGAACTGCTCTACAGTGCACGTATTGAAGATATCATCCATATATTTCTCAATGATATCTTCAATCAAATAAATTTTATCTCCAGACTTGATGAAGCGATTCACTTGATACGGAATCTGAAGAAACACGTAATGGGGATCTTCGTCTTCATCATTGAAACGAACCTGAACGAAAAAGTTTAAGTCTCTTTCGTTCAATGCAGGAACCTCTTTATTCGGTCCAACTGCAATAGGAGTCAGAATCGGATAGACTTTCTTTAAGAAGATCTTCTTGACTGACTCTTTCTCTGGTGGATAATCCACCAAATGGAAATTTCTGTTTGCATTCTCAAATGCCTTAAGAATGCTAACTTTTTGATTCACAATTAAAGTTCTTAAATTCTTAACATAATGGGGATCTTCCTGATCATCGTTATAATGGCCTGCATACCTTACGGATACAAATTCCGTAAGGTTACTATCTGCAATGCCAATAAAAGATAAACGATTTGCAATTGGAAGATCTTCTCTCGTGAGTTGAAATAACACACGATAATTGAATTGTAACCAGGATTCATCCCGATCAATCCATTTGTCTTTCAATGGATCCTCAGCTACAATCAAATTCTTTTCTTCTACTTCTTCCATAAAGATTTCACCTCTCAATCAAAAGAAAGCATAAATTCATCCTGTTTGAGCTGTTGCTCATCTTTTGCAATCCACAATGATTCATTTTCCTTAATAGGCAATGGTTCTTTCGTAGCGAATGTAAGAAAATGATTTACCCAAACATATCCATTCTTAATCTCACAGGCATCTCCATTTGAATCTTCATCACGAATGTCATAAACGTGCCAGTCGGATGGAACGGTTTTCCGATCAATGCGAATATTCGCAAAGAAACCATGGTAAACCGTTCCATCATGTGTAATGATTGAGCCTGGATCATGATCTGTTTCCAGTGCTCTTTGAAATGTTTGTATTGCCATAGCAATTTCCTCCTTTGAATACATTAAAATGTAAGCTTTTGCTTAAAATGATAATATATATTTCAAAGCAAAATTGGATTTTGTCTTGAAATGGCTGGTACAACCTAGTAAAGAAAGGAGTTGATAGTCAATGAATATCCTTTTATCCGTCATGAATGATAAGTTCATTGGCGAATCTTTTTTTCAAAGATTTTATACAATTCCTGGAGTTGCTAAGATAAAAGAAACAACCGGTAATAATCTTACGAATGATTGCTTCATTCGTTGGATGGAACAATCCGGAGATGCTATGTATGAACGTGGTTTCTGTGAAGCATCACTTCGGGCTGAATATAATATTCTTCATATTCCTTATGAAGGTTTGTGTTACCTTGTAGCTAGGGATCGTGCTCTTAAGGATGAGAGTCATCACTACTGCGTGGTAACTATGAAGGAGAACTTTCAGACCCGAGTGATTGCTCATAATTGTTATAATCTCTTCATCAATTCCAGATTTCGTCCTACGTTTGATCTATTTAAAGAATTCTTTGCTACCGAAGACCATAATATTCTCATGGATGAATATTTTGATCCAGTGCTCAAAGATGCACAAGAAAAGGTTTCTCCATTAATCTCAGATGCGATTGATACGTATCTTCCTATACAAACTAAGGTGGTGGATTGACATTGATTACGGATAAAAAGAAGATCCATTATTATGACATTACGCTCTATGTAATGGACCCAAAGGATCCTACTAAAACCATCGCATATTATCCTACGACGCTGGCTGCCAATGTTTTCCTTGGAGCAGTATCAAAGGAAAATGTGTATGATCATATCATGAATGAAGGTCGAAAGACGTTTCATTTGACGGAAGGAGAGCATGCTGCTCTCTTGAATACTCCAGAAAACGGTGGACTTGTACGATTAGACGAGAATCACCAGATTCCGAAGAAGTATTTCAATCCAACGTGTTATGCCATGTACTATGACTATGACACGATTGAAGATCTTCTGGAGCATTGCAAGTTTAATCCGAAAGAGAATTATGGACGCCTTGTCATGGTAAAGAATGCTAGTAGTGATACTCGTCGTCTTTCCATGCTGAAAAATACAGGTTGGGCAATTTATCGTTTCGTTGGTAATGATCCGAGAAATCTGGAATCTTATCAGAGAATTCTGACAGAGAATACAGCAAACTATGCTGTGAACTGGACCGAAATGGTTCCTGATATGAAAGCCACGGTGATGGAACTGGACGATATGGTTCAGAAACGCCATACGCATTTCAATCAGGATGTTCTGGATGGTCTCAGCACGGATGATAATAACAATCTCTACTATAAGGGAATTCGTTTGATCAACCGTGGTGAATTCACTGGATTGATTACAACGACGGATGCTACTTTCCCGAATGGTGTTCCTGGGGATCTTGGTTTCTATATCACAGATGTACGTGAATCTGAACATGATACGAATGATACGAAAATCCATGTTCCTGAGAAAACAGCTCTGAAGGGTGATTGCAAACATCAGTTCAGTAGTGATACTAGCGTTGTGATTGGATATGATCTGGATACCAGTAAAGTTACCTCTATGAAGTCATTCTACTCCGATTGCCCGAATCTGAAGTATGTTCCTTGGTATGATACCAGAAATGTCACAGATTTTAGTTACTTCGTGGAGAATGATACGAACCTGGAGTCTATTGCTCCAATTGATCTTAAAAAGGCTACGACAATCCAAGGATTTGCTAAGAATAGTTCGGTGAAGATCGTTGGAATGAGTCTTTATACTCCGGAGGTAAAAGATGCGAGAGAAGCATTCTATCATTGCATTAACCTCTTTAGCTTATCAACCTTGATTATGCCAAAAGCAACGGCAATGACTTCGATGTTTGAAGGATCTGGGTTACAGAAGATTTATGATCCAATTGATATCTCTTCTGCAACTATTACGGTTCGTATGTTTGCCAATTGCGAATCCTTGGTAGAAATTCCAATGCTTGCAACTACTTTTACACTCAATATGAATGAGATGTTTAAGAATTGCGTATCATTGGAAAAGATTACGATGATTGATTTCACGAATTGCAATCAGGCAGAAGATATGTTTGCTGGATGCGAGAAGCTACGGTTTGTGGGTATTAAACCAAAATCTCTCCATACAGATCTTTCCTTGGATGGAACTGGATTAACGATTCAAGCATTCCGTCATATTTTGTATGGACTTGATGATTCAGATCCTCATAAGATCACGATTACGAATACTCCTGCGGTAGAAGCACTGGAAGATTCAGATCTTGCATATATGAATCAGAAGAAATGGGCATTTGTTACGAAATAAGAAAATGAACGAAGTATGATGAAAAAAATCATACTTCGTTCTATATATCCAAAAATCGTTTTTTTTTGTACTTTGAATAGATATCATAGTTGTGTAATAGAGACCGAAAGTCCTATTACCTACTCACATATTTACTATGATCCGTGAGTAGAATGAGCATTGCTCAGAAGGAAAATCACCATGGATAAGAAAACGGAAATCATCGTCATCCTCAATCACTGGGCAAACGAGATCGCCAACAACGGTTTGGTCTTGATCGATGACCACATCCATGCTCTCCGTGCTATTGACCACTTGGTCATTTTGGAGTGCGGCGACAACGCATACCTTTGCCCGATCGTTGACAACAGTGTTGTATGCTGCTTGAACATGATCGACAAGGATGAGGATGGTGGCTATCATCTCACGAGATGCAGCGTGGGTTCGAACGTCTGGAACAAGGACGCCACGAAAAGCATCTTCGATCGCTGCGCGGACTACAATCGTTCGCAGGATGAGGCATGGTCCTACTACCCGAGCGGCGCATCGCACATCACGAAAGTCATCTGCTAAACAAGCAGGTGACGGAAAGGAGGGCTCGATAAATATCGGGCTCTTCTTTCTTCTCTTAGTAAGAGCGTAAGTATGATTTTTTGTCATACTTACGCTCACTTATTTTCATCATCTTGATGATGTAATCCTGGATTCTCTTTTAGAGGATCCCTTACCTGAATCTTCAATTTCGTTTTTCTTTTTGGCAAATAATCGTTTATGTTATCTGGAACCTTCGGCCCATTATTTTTCGGAACTTTAGGTTGCTGTTTTTCTTCCTTCGGTTTCGTTTCTTTTTTCTCTGGTTCTTCTTGTGGAATAGGTTCCTCTTCTGGAAGATTCTGTAATACATCATCCGTTGGAGTTCCTCGTAATAGCATAATAATGCTAATGAGACCTCTTACATTTGAAACACGTTCGAAGAGATCAAATCCTGCAAGACCAATCACAAAGTTAATGAGTCCTAAACTACCCCAGTAATGATCAAATGTATCACTGAAATAGTGGTCCAGAACGATGGTAATCAAGCTAGCAATAATTGTGCTTGAAATGACATGGTACGCTTGAAATTCATAACCCTTAATCGTATTCGTATTATGAATTTCCTTTAGGAGAGATCCAATAAACGAAAAGATGAAGTACAGTACAAAATCAAGCAGATAATTCAAAACGTCAATGGTGATAAAATCTGTGATTACCACACTTCTGTACCTCCTTCGGACTTATTTGGAGGATTCGTTTGGAATACGCTCCTTCAATCTTTTATTGATTGCACGGAATATAAGGATTAAGAATACAATGCAGTTCGTCGTCATCAGCATCAAATACATAAAGAGTTCTTGTGTATATGATGTATCCAATTGCTTACGAGCTAATTGATGAGCCATCTCTAACTTAGACAGATAACCTGTAAAGTTCTTATTGATGATATCATAGAGATTGAATTGCTGCACAACGATCATCTTATGATTACGATTCTTTGTTTGATTACTAGAAACATCAGGCGTGCCGAAAATATCACCCGTTAGTGTGATATATGCATAAGCGTAGAACTGATAGCTTTCCAGCCCCGAAATACCATTTTTCTCCAGAACCGTTCTCAATTGATCTCTGCTTCCAAGAATGACTGTTTGTCGTTCATCTGGGAGTCCATTGGTTTTCGAGTACAGAATGGAATTATCATCAACTCCAAGCATAGATTCAAAGAGTTCGTAATTGGAGCTATGATTCGTTGTAGTATCTTCGTTGAACGAATGCCATGTTTTTCCATAGGTATTGTATTTCCCGTCAAAAACATATCCGTCTCGTAAGAGAAGGAAACTATTCGCTCGTTCATTATTCAAACCAAAGAGATCCGTTTTCGTCATGCTATCATTGACAGCCGTTGCAAACTTACTCCCAAAGATCCGATTGGATTCAATCTCTTGCTTTAGCACACTAAGATTTGGATACTGCTGCATGATCTTCGTTTCCGTAATGGCTGAAGTTCCAACAGCTTTCTCTCGTGCACTAATGTAAGCAATGCTAAACACATTATCCACAAAAAACCATTGTTGTTCTTTGTAATTGGCTTCAATATCATTGACGTTTACTTTATAGCGATTTTGTGCAAAAAGTAAACCTCCAGTATAGCATAAACCAATAAAAAACATTGCTACGATGTAGATAAAAATTTCTGTTCCGCCATAACGATGCAACTTTTCATTCATATCTGTCACGGTTTTCACTCCCTCTCTCAGGAATCAATACTTCAATTAGGGTCTTGTCAGAAAACCATCCACAGAGAATAATTGTTATAGAAAATTAATATTTAGATGAATTATATATTATAATCATGGATACATATCATTATAATTTCAAAAGGAGGAATGAATCTTTATAATTGCAAAAATTATATTGTATTAGAATAAATATTTTTGCCGGGAAGGCTACTCCGGTGCAAAGACCATAACATGGTAATTTATGTGGATAATTATTCACATAATAAGTAGCAGTGAAGAAATCATGGTTTAAAAGATTACTCTTTGATTTCTTATTTGGAAGATAAGGAGACGAAAGAATGTCAGAATTACTAGACGTAGAAGAACCGAGTGAACTCACATATCAACAGTACGACGAATATCTGAATAATACTCTGTTTATCGTACATGACATTTGTGAGTCCAAAAAGACGTTCAAAAAGACACTGAGAGAACTTTATGGGTTCTTGAAACTCGGAGTGGAATTCCCTGAGTTGCAAAAACGGATGGGATTTGAATCTCCTGAGGTAAGAAAGCATATTCTGTATTATAAATTCACGAAGGATGAAGCAAAACCACGCACGATGCAAATTCGCCATTTCATTATTAACTTAATGCTGTGGTCTGCATTCATCCGCTATGAACGTGTAGATGAATTGAATGCTTCTCAGATTTATGACTGCTCGAATGTCACGAAGAAGAATCTGAATGGTTATATCAATGAGCATTTGATTGCACCATATCGTTCTACGATTGATACGAGAACGATTTCGAAAGCACTAGATGATTGCATCTATATGCTTTCGATGATTTATATTGATTTCGCATTAATGATGGGTTTAACTATGGATATGGAAACCTTCATTGATTTACGGAATCGTTCCGAACGGTTTAATGAACTTCTTAACACAAAACCGGAAGAAGGAATGCAGCCGAAAGAGATCGAAGAAATGATCTCTGGACGTTTGCAAGAATATCTGGATATCGTCATCAATAAGGATAAAACAAATAATCTTCGTCCATTCTTGGTGACAGGAGCAGGCATCAATACTGGACAGTTGGCTCAGTTCTCCATTATGGATGGTTTGAAGCCAGATATTGAAGGTAATGTGAATCCAACCCCGATTGATAGTAACTTCATCAATGGTGGATTGAATTCCATTTCCAATTTCTATATTGATGGTCAAGCTGGTTGTAAACCACTGATTCTCAATAAGACTGTCATGGGTAAATCAGGATACTTCTCCTATAAAACCATGACACTAAGTTCCAATTATCGTCTTTCTCAGACGGTAGAAGATTGTCATACGGCACGCCCAATCAAGTATGAAGTGAAAACGAAGAAACATCTTCAGAAGATTGATATGCGTTACTATTATGATGATCTTGGAGAACTCCATCGGGTTGATGCAGATCACGACCTAGATTTGATTGGGAAAACAATTTTGTTGCGTGATCCTACGACTTGCACCTGTAAAGATGGTATTTGTCATATTTGCTATGGTGATGCATGGTATGCAAATAATGATCCTCAGTTCCATGCAGGAAGATTTGCGGCTACGCAAATCAATGAACCTATTCAGCAGAAGATTTTGTCTTCAAAGCATATGCTTCGTACGGTATCTGATAAGATTAAGTTTGAGCCAGATTTCTATCGGTTCTTTATCTTGGATACGAATAAGATCAAACTGAATATGGATTCGACAGAAGATCTTCATCAGTGGAAACTCTTTATTCCGACGGATGAATTTTACTATATTGATGAACTGAGCGGAAACGATGACTTCAATATCTACGTAGATAAATTCATGCTTTGGAATAAGAAGACGAATGAACTGATTGAACTCAAAGAAGGAATGGAACGTGATATGTTCCTCTTTGGAGATACCGTCAGTCAGATGAAGAAAGAAACAGTGAATGATATTCCTGGTAAGACCTTGAACCTTTCCAGTCTTTCGGATGAAGATGCCATTGCCGCGATTAACGTTGTGAATAATGAGCTCAGTACACCGTTGAAGAATATCATTAGGCTTCTGGATCGTAAGGATCACTTCGGATGCAAGACGATTGATGATATGGTCAACAATCTGGTTCAATTGACGATTGATTCGGATATGAGTGTCGCAGCAGTACATGGATCGATGTTGATTAAGGGATTGATCCGTGATGCTGATAATATTCTGATTCCACCAGATTGGAACAATCCGAAGCTGACAGATGAGGATTACCAGATGCTTTCGGTATCGAATGCACTGATATATAATCCATCGCTTTCGGTTTCGTTCTCGTTCGATAATGCGAATAAGCAGATGATCAGTCCGATGACATATAAGAAGTATAAGCCGTCTGATTATGATCTCTTCTTTAAGGAAGACCTGTATGACGATTCGAAACTTTTCTATACATCGAAGAAACAGAAAGCAAGTCTTCGTCGTATGAAGAAGTATCGCGAGGATTATCGTCATAAGCATAACAAGAAGAAGAGTAAGAAGTAAAAGCCAATAGAAAGAAGGATATGAGAAATCTTTGGATTCTCATATCCTTCTTTTTTTTATTTCTTGGAGAAATTCTCTTTCTTATTCTTTTTACCTTCTGCCGTAACCGTATGATCATTGATCTGGGTCTTAATTGCATTGACCTCAGGTTCCTGATGCTTCGGAGCAATCGGAGGGTTGGTTGACTGCTGAAGGATCTCTTTCAGTTTATCTTCAGAGATTGTATCAGGAATCGTTTCGACCTTCTTATCGTTCTTATGACCAGCACCAAAGTTGGCTTCATATGTACGAACGATGGATCGATTATCTCCTTCACCATTCTCTTTCTCATAGTTACTTACATCCAGTTTCACATGTTTGCCATTCTTCAGAACTTCTTCCACGGAATAGTTTGCCATGACAAGTTTCCGTACATCTTCCACTTTGAGAAGAATCGGTCGATCAATCGGACCAGTGATTCCAAGCGGAGCAATAAAGCCTTTGGAATGAATAACAACATGCTTACGATTTACTAGCTTTTTCATTCTTTATACCTCGATTCTTGAAATTTCATGTGGAAAGTTTAGATTTCGTATTCATCTTTCGGAATCAGCATATCAACGCCAACGAGTTCTGCTTCCAGAGCTGTATTGGATTCAAACGTTCCATCCTGCTCAGTTGCATTCCAGAAATCAACAGCTTCCTCAATCGAACCTTCAGGAATATCTTCCAGAGCTTCCTTCGTTGCTTGATCGAGTTCCTCATCTGCTTCCGTATCATCCGGAGCTGGTTCCTCAACGCCATCTTCTGCATCGGCAGCTGCTGCTTCCATCAGGCCATCAAGACCCATGATTTCATCGAATGCTTCCGATGCTTGCTTATCCTTATTCGTGTAAAGCTGCTCAACTTCATCTGGTTTTGCATTCGAAGAAACATGCGAACCATCACTCTTCGTGATATTCGTATCTCCTGCTTTCGTAGGAGGCTGGAATGTATAATTTCCACCATTCTTATTTGCATTCAGAGCAGCTTTATACTGGCTAACGCTCGTTTCTTCCGAAAGACGCATACCTTCAAGAGTTGCAAGACAGTTATCTCGAATATCCATATTTTCCAACTGTTCCAGTTGGACCTGAATGAAATCCTCTGCTGTAGATTCTTTATGTAGCATGGACTGAAGTCCAAAAAGTCCGTTCATTATATTTTTCCACCTTTCTTTATCGTATAATCGTCAAGTAAAGATTCATCCACGACACTTGTGTCACAGATGATTGAATTATAGCATTGTTTTAGGCAGTACATAATCATGGGAATGAAGATATATGTATGTAAATCGTATTTCATACGACGATTCATAATATCTTCAATATGATTCTGTAAATCTGCTGCATATCCAGTCATATAACGGAATACAAAAAGTTCATAAGGATCACTAATCAAATCCGCAGAATTCCGTAAGGATAATGCCGTTAAGAAATTCTGAGGAATGTATTCTTGCTGTACTTCACCAAACGGTCCTTCCTGACGACTGGTACACAGTAAGTATTTCACCCTACGATCTTTATTGTAATCGAAAATGGATACATCCGCTAATGGCATTTCTGTCCCATAGTACGCTCCAATCTGTTCGAGGTCATCAAGGTCTTGATGTGTGAGTCGATCATAAATGGAGTTATCATACTCAATGGGATTAAATGAACGACGTTCTTCATAGAAGAGGTAGCAATCTGCTACTCCAAAATCATCTAATTCAAATACTTTTTCCTTATTGCAGAAGATATTCAGCATGGGATCATATAGATAACTATCAATTCCAAAACGCATAAACATCAGTGCATTATACGCTTTATCATAAAATTTATCCAGATATGTTTCTCGTAAAGAAAGTTGTAATTGATGAATCTTCTGTAAAGTAACAAGATTATCATCGCGAATAACAGCTTTCTTTGCTGTGCCAATATTATCAAACACGCAATGATAGTGGCCTATCGTTGCATGTTGAACTGCAATAATATTATCATTACCACCAGCCCAGAGTTCAAAATCACAACGGAAGAAACCATTTGCATTCGGAGTATCGAAATTTACCGCAGTTACACGGAAAATCATATCTCGATTCAAATGATTGATCACGAAATAATCATCTGGGAATGGATGGAAGATGTGAGGCGGTAAAATGAAATTGCCATCCACATTTGCTTCAATTCCCTCTTCATCTTCATCGGTATTTAACTCCAGCATCCCAATGCCATACAACGGAACATCTTTGATCTCATTGAATCGGTTTCCGGAATTATCGCCTGATAATAGCTCTACATTCTGGAGTCCTTTATCTCGACTAGATGCTTCCGTATTAATATGGTAATACGTGACAAAGGTAGGAGTTTGACTCATGAAGGTATTCTGAGGAGAATTGAGTCTCGAAATTGCAATTCGTGCATTGGTATTGACGAATTGTGCTTTATCTTGCCATTGTGCCAATTTCATTCACTTCCTTTCTTTTCTCACTTTTACCCTGTTGTCGAATATAGAACAATGAAAATGACAATCATTTAATGAAATAACTCATAAAATACGAAGAAAGGTGGTTTCACACAGATATGGAAAATAAGAATGAAATCTGTGCAGCATTCGTCTGTGAACAGACGTTAGACACACAGAAAGTAAAAATTACGCATATTGAAAATAAGCCAGGACTTCACTTCATTCGTTTTCCTGCTTGCTTGCAGACGTATGATTGCTGGAATCGAAATAATCGTAATTACCATCTTGCTCCAATGAAGAAATCTTGGGCAGCTCCTCATGTACAGGAATTGATCCAGCGAGGAGATTTCTTTGGGGAGAACGGTCATCCAGATTCCAATTCTCCTAAACGTATTGTTACCATTGATCCAAAAGTCGCTTGCCATCGCATTAAGCGTATTTGGTTCAAAGGTAATGCGGTTTATGGTGATATTGAGACTCTGAATGATGATCTCTATGGAAAACAGTTCATGATGCATGTGCTTCAGTGTTGTGAAGCGGCGTTTAGTCTTCGTGCATTGGTTCCTTTAACGAAGATTGATGCGGTACGTTCTGAGATTAAACAACCGGGTCATATCATTGCAGTGGATCGAGTGATTCTTCCATCTCATAAGGATGCTTATCAAGTTCCTGGAGATATTGAGATGGTTCAATCCACACAAGGACTTGAATCTTCTACGTTTGGTACAGAAGAAACGAAAATGTATATTCCGAAAGGTCAAACGAATGAAGATTCCGAACTTCCGGTTACGGAATCCTCTGCTTGGATTGATTACATCTTAGAAGAGTCTTTCAATCTCAAAACGGTGATGGACAACTTCGACGTGAATGCAGAATCGATTCATTACGATAAAAATACCGATTCTGTGATTGTGCATGAAGCAGCAGATCCTTCTACGAAGATGAAACGTAGTGTGATTGTGAAGATGGATGATTATATCCGTGATGAAGTATCTTCCATGTTTAGTAAATTCTGAGGTGATGTCTTATGGCACATGCTGGATTTTACTTCCGTGATAAAGCTCATTTGATTAAGATGATCAAGCAACATGCTGGTGTATATAACATTAAGCTTCCATTATCAGATGAGCAAATCTATAAGGATATTATCGTTGATGATACCCTAGAGACATTTTCGTCATTGTATCCGAATGTATATGTACTTCCTGCAAACCTGAATGATCTTCGTGTACCAACAGATCCAAGAGTTACAACTGATTCAGTATCAGATGTATTTGAGTTACCGAATCTTTCTCCATTAACGGAAGGAAATCATATATATGGAATTGCAAAAATTCTTCCATTGAATAGTTATGCAATTAGCTCTTGCTCTTATGCATATGAAACGATCGAATCTTTTCAAACGTTGGCTCTTTCACAAGGTTTAGCTGACTTATCAAGTGTTATGGAGCCGCCTTTATCCTTTTGGTTTCTAGGAGGAAGAAGGTTCAGAATCAATAACGGCACATATTACCGAAATCGAGTTGTGATATATGTAGAAATGTCATATAATCCTGAGCTTTTTGATATACCTCCCGGATTACGTATGAGTTTTGCAGAATTGGCAGAACTTGATTTCAGACGTACTATGTATAATAACTTGAAATATTGGAACGAGCTTCGTTCAGCCGCTGCTGAATTCAATCTTCATATTGATGATTGGCAAAATGCAGAAGATGAACGTTCAGAATTTATAAAACAGTCCGAGGAGTCCTTTCACCTTGAGAGAGGCGACTCAACGATTCTCATATTTTGATTTGAATACGTATATATGTACAGGCATATATACGTATTCAATTTTACTTTGTAATATATATTATAATAACGGTTAAATTTTTCAGCATTATAAAAAGGAGAGTGATTTACTATGAGTACAGAAATTGAGCGTCGCTTCCTCCTCACGGATAAAAAGCCAGTTGGGTTTGATCCGAACAGCGGAGCATATTTGCTTCCAGTAGAAGAAATTGAACAGGGTTTCTTGGAATTTGATCCGACGATTCGTATTCGTCACTCAAAGTTTCATATGAGTAAGGTTCGTGTGGAAGATACGTATGAACTTACGGTGAAAGAAGCTGTGTACAAACTTTCCCGTGAAGAGTACAATATAAAACTCACGAAATCTCAGTATGAATCTCTTAAAAAAGACGTTAAGGGAATCATGGTCGAAAAAGTACGGGTTCATTTCGGAAAGGCAAATCTTACTCTCGACTATCACATTGGTCCGATGAAAGATTTGTTCGACGATTACGCTGAAATCGAATTCAAGACGGAGGAAGAAGCAAAAGCCTTTAATGCAAGTGAGAATGATATTCTTGGAGAAGAAATCACTGGTCGTCAGAATAAGAGTTACCGGAGTATTTGCGAAACGCTCTGGAAATATGAGCAAGCAAAGAAAGAAGGAAAAGAATGAAAGATCAGTTGGTTGCATTAACGCATCCATATAATGAACTTCAGATCGAAACGAACTTAGATGGAACGGATTTTCGGAATAAACCGAAAATTGCCTTTTGGACTTCTACAGCTCGTCCGTATTGCGAATGGATGGAGGATGGCAGTGAGCGGTATTACCGTGATAGGATCACTTCGGAATGGCATGATTGGACGTTGCGAGAAAATTTCGGAGTTGGGTATTATGGATATCTGATCCGAGTGAAAGAATCAGCGAAGATCTATGACATCCGAAGCAGAGATGACCTTGATGCGCTTCCGAAAGAAGTCGATGGAAATCCAATCTTTCCGTTGTACTTTTTCAAAGATGCAAAAGATGAGAAACCGTCAGGTCCCATTGACTTCAAGAAAGTCGCAGAAATGGGATATGATGCAATCCATCTCCATGAGAAAGCAGCGTATGAACTTCACCAGGGAATCATGAATAGCTGGGATGTGGAATCAACGGTTTGGCTTACAGGTTCAAAGGCGTTTGAATCCGTAGAACCGTTGCTCATCTCAGAAGACATGGAATACTTCATGAAGAATGAAGCTTAATAGAAAGAAATTGTATCGTTACTAAAACGATACAATTTCTTTTTTATCTCCGTATGAATTTCAAGTATATATTATATACTTGAGGTTTATGTAGTTATCCTAGGTAAGACGGCATAAAACCTTTCCCCACAGACTGTGGAAGAAAGGAGCTGATATGCCATGGAATTTAATCCATTGTTTTGGTGGAAAACACCAAATACACTTCAAGCCCGTTATGGACCTGATGAACGGGTTAAAGCTGAAGTTTAAAATAGCAAGCAACTCGATTTGACTTCTCATACACCCGTATTAGATGGATTAGATACTGACCTGTTAGCTATGCTACTAGCTAACTGAATCTGATCCAAAGAAAGAAGCTTCCCTAGGTAAGACTTCTTTCTTTTTTGTTGTAGTTAGTATACATTATTATCAAATCGAACTTGATCAATTGGAACGTAGTTATCTGAACGCAAATACAGATACGGTTTTCCTAAACGAACCGCTTGATATAGTTCATCTCGGAATTCCGTAAGAATTGGCATCGTCGTTCGACTCTCCAGAAGAATCTGATGTGTTTTTGCATCCTTATGAACTTCTGGATGATCATACCAATACCATACATTTGGAACTCCAGATCCATTAATGAGTTCGGTATAACGATATTCTTTCAATATGGTAATTTGTCGTGTATGTGGAAGAAGCGTTAGCATGTCATATGGACCAAAATCTCCAATCCGACGAATTTCCATGGTTTTGAAATCAATGGGTTCATTGAAGAAACAATGAGAATTCGAAGAACGGAAGATCCCACTATTGGTAATAAACATCAACCAGTAACGAGTATTATCCGTTGCTCTAGGATAACTACGAAGAGCATAGTATACATGGAATACTCCTCTGGAATGTGATTGAACAGAGATATTTGCTTCCTCAAACCAATCCAGATTTGCAGATTGTTTATATGGAAGAGTATACATCGTCTCTGCAACGGTTCCACGTTTCCGACAAATGCTTTCATATGATTCAGGCATATCAATCATTCGATTTCACCTCTTTTTATATATCAGTCGAAAAATCCTAGAAATCATTTTTTTTTTTGACTTTGAATAGATATCATATTTGTATGAAAGACAACGAATCATATTTAGGAGGAGATTATTATGAAAACGTTTGTCAAGATTTTTCATAGCAACTTCACAAATAAGGTTGAATATGAAATCACCAAAATTCAGAGGGAAGCAAATGCCGAGGTACTCTCGACCTCGGTGGCGACCACGCTCTCGGCAGGTGGAACCTACCTCGAAACCATCATCGTCGTCTTCGAGAAAAACGAAGAGTGATGCGAAAAAAGAAGACTGGATTCTACATCCAGTTTTCTTTTTTTCTCAAAATACGTTTGAAATATATATTATACTTCTAGCGTGAAAAAGAAAGAAGGTGATTCCTATACGAAGAAGGAGATGAAATACATTCAGTCGAAATTTATAATCATTTAGTATCGTATAGGAGGAGTTTATTTTATGGCACGCAACGTTCTTACCGATATGCATGGTGGTATTGGAGCTATGCAATATAGTCCCGGAGAAGTCATTCACGATTGGTGGACTGCTACGAGGGATGCATATAATTGGGGAGCGAAGCGAGGCTTATGGGGAGATGGAACATTAATTGGATCTCCCAGTAATACGATGAGTGGAGCTAACTCATCGTCTGGTTACAGATATGATAATGGAGTAACCGAAGAATACTATGAAGATGTGCATGAACTTCCACATAAGAAGTTTGTGTTAAATGAATATGTTCCTTTGACGTTAGAAGAAGAAGGAAATAAGTATGATCAACTTTTACCATACTTAGATGAAAATGCCGAATTGTACATTGATTATCCGGATGGAAATCCGTATCAAAATATTGCTCCGAAGCAGAGAAAGAAGCTTCAATATGAGAAAGATCTAGATGAGTATTATGAGAACCCAGAGAACTTTCTCCCAGAATTGGATAAAATGGAGCAATTCGTAAAATTGGTAAGAAATGCTGTTTCTACCATGGAAGGCATGAATTATAAGGTGGTAAAAATCCAAGTCAATAAAGAACGTACAGAAGCAAAGATTGACTTTATTCATAATACATCAGGTGAAACTGTGACGAATACAGTTCAACTGTAAGCATCTTCATCCCAAGAAAGGGGACGAAGAGAGCCCCTTTCTTTTTTTTCATCGAAAAGTGCTTCTCCAGACATTCTCATAAATTAACGAAACTAAAGTAAATAACATAAGGAGGATGTGAATATAATGTCAATTTTGAATACGTTATATAACATTGCTCATAGCACAGAATTTCCAAACTTTGATGAATTGGATGATCTTGTGGATGACGATGATGGTGCTGGTGTTGTTCGGGCAAATCGTGCAATGAGCTATGATTCGATTGCAAAACAGTCGAAAAATGGTGTTATGCAGTTTCCTTTCATTTGCAGCCGTTCCCTGAGTTTTGATAATATTCAGATGGTTGCAAAGGCAGGAGAACGTAACTTTGCAAATCTGCTTCAAGTGATTTTTACTATGAATCAGATTACAACAGCAGATCAACCTCAGGACTTTGTACGTCAATTCCATCAGAATATGAAGACTTCTGTTGATGGTCCGAGTGATGTCGTTAGTTTCATCTTTAACTCTGCAATTCCTCGTTCAGTTCAGAATGAGATTATGAAGCAGGTTCAAGAAGGAAATGTAACGTTCGAGAGTATGTTTGAGTTGAATTCTCTAAATTCCAAATACATCCCGAAAGATATGAAGCTTCAAATTTCTCATGTTATGGAAGCTAGTCGCGGATCTGGTCGTAGAGCATCTTCTCGTACTCGTACGATTTCTTCGAGCTTTGGTGGAGGTAATCGGAAACCCCCATACGATCCTTATCAGATTGCTCGTGATAATCTTCCGACGAATGTATTTGTGGATTCGGATGTGAAGAAAGCAAATGAATTGATGCCTACGTTGATGCATGTTCGTATGCTTCGGGAGCGTGGAATCAATGGTGAAAATTCTCAATATGTGGATTTCATCGTTGGTTTGAAAGCTACCGTTCATGCGATTGATTCTGCGGATATGGTGGATCATCTCGTTGGAGTATTCCAAGAGCGTGGAAAGCTGTTTAAGTTGATTCAGTGGACGACGGGTGAACTTTCCTTCTTCCGTGATCTGGTCTTCAATATTGATCAGATTAAGGGA
>Ga0256407_10005317_pt1 | contig 20764 bp, 18 predicted proteins | sample RumenRJG_04DNA_FD_193489 | JGI IMG/M metagenome (GOLD analysis project Ga0256407, IMG submission 193489) | Bovine rumen microbial communities from Lethbridge, Alberta, Canada - RJG_04 | ecosystem: Host-associated > Mammals > Digestive system > Stomach > Rumen | place: Canada: Alberta... | reverse complement strand
TTTCTAGGGTTAAAACTAAATGAACAAAAACAGCAAATAGCTTATTTAGCTTTAAAAGAAATTGTTAACCGTTTGACTTTCTTACAAAATGTTGGTTTAGGTTATTTAACATTATCAAGAAATGCCACAACTCTTTCAGGTGGAGAAGCACAAAGAATTAGATTAGCAACACAAATTGGTAGCAATTTAACTGGAGTTCTTTATGTGCTTGATGAACCATCAATTGGTTTGCACCAAAAAGATAATGCTATGTTAATTACAACATTAAAGAAAATGCGTGATTTAGGCAACACTATTTTGGTTGTTGAGCATGATGAAGAAACAATGTTAGAATCCGATTATATCGTCGATATTGGTCCTGGAGCTGGAGCAGAAGGTGGAACGCTTGTAGCTTGTGGTACACCACAAGAAATCATAAAGTGCAAACAATCAATTACAGGAAAATATCTTTCTGGTGAACTATCAATTCCTATACCTAAAAAACGTCGAAGTGGTAATGGCCAAAAGATTGTAATCAAAGGAGCACAGGCTAACAATTTAAAAAATATTACAGTAACTTTCCCTTTGGGAAAATTTATTTGTGTAACTGGAGTTAGTGGTAGTGGTAAATCAACACTAGTTTTAGACACACTTGCTGCTAATATAAAAAAGTATTTGTTTAATCCATTTACTAAAGCTGGAAAAATCAAAAGTATTACTGGTATCCAAGATATTGATAAATTAATTATTGTCACTCAAGAACCTATTGGTAGAACACCAAGAAGTAATCCAGCAACTTACGTTGGTGTTTTTGATGATATTCGTGAATTATTTGCTTCAGTCCCTGAAGCAAAAGCTAGAGGATACAAAAAAGGAAGATTTTCTTTTAACATCCCTGGTGGAAGATGCGAAAAATGTCAAGGAGACGGAGTAATTAGAATTGCTATGCAATTCTTACCTGATGTTTATGTCAAATGTGATGAGTGTCATGGAAGAAAATATAATGATGAAACTTTGGGCATAAAATATAAAGGAAAATCAATTTATGATGTTTTAGAAATGAGCGTAACTGAAGCATTAGAATTCTTTAAAAATATTCCTAATATTCACCATAAGATTAGTTTATTGAATGATGTGGGTTTAGGTTATTTAAAATTAGGAACAAGTGCTAATGATTTAAGCGGTGGAGAAGCTCAAAGAATAAAACTAGCTAAATTCTTACAAAAGAATAGCACTAATAAAACAATTTTAATTCTTGACGAACCAACCACTGGTCTTCATACTGATGATATCAGTAAATTAATTAATGTTTTAAACCGAATTGCTGATCTAGGAACAACAATTATTGTGATTGAACATAACTTAGATCTTATCAAATGTGCTGATTACATTATTGATATGGGCAAGGATGGGGGAAATGCTGGAGGTGAAGTAATTGCTACAGGTACCCCAGAACAACTTTTAGGTTTTACAAACATATCATATACAGCACAATATCTCAAGAAAATTTTGAAAAAATAAATTAAATTCCATAAAAATAATTTACTTTTTTGCTTTGTCATAAATTAGTCATTAGTATAATCTATATATATAATCTATAATATATGAGAGCAGAAAAAAAAGTTAAAAAATTAGTTATTCCAGCTGCTGGTATGGGTACAAGATTTTTACCAGCTACAAAATCGTTAGCAAAAGAAATGCTACCAATTATTAATGTTCCAGCAATTCATTACATCGTTACGGAAGCACTACAATCTGGAATTAAAGAAATTATTGTTGTTGTTTCTTCTCAAAAAAATTCAATCATTGATTACTTTGATTGTTCTTTTGAACTTGAAACAAGATTAAAAGAGAAAAATAAAGTTGAACTATTGAAAATGGTTCAAGATATTTCAAATATGACTAATGTTATTTTTATTCGTCAAAAGAAACCAAATGGTTTAGGCGATGCTATTAACTGCACTAGACAAATAGTGGGTGATCAACCATTTGCAGTTATTTTGGGTGATGATTTAGTTTTTGCTAATGGAAAACAAAAACCAGCCATCAAGCAATGTATTGAAGCATACAATAAATATCACTGTACAATTTTAGGTGTTCAAGAAGTGCCAAAGGAAAAAACTAATCTTTATGGCATTATTAAGCCGAAAGATAAAAAGATTAATTCTAAATCTTTTATGATTGAAGACATGATTGAAAAACCTGATGTTAATAAAGCACCAAGTCAATATGCAGCATTAGGAAGATATGTTCTAACTCCTGACATCTTTGATGCTTTAGATAAATGTAAACCTGATAAGTCTGGAGAAATCCAGCTAACTGATGCTTTAAGAAAAATTACCAAAAAATCAAAAGTTTATGCTTGTAATTTCGAAGGTAAAAGATATGATATCGGTTCTATAAACGGATATTTACAAGCCACTCTCTATAGAGCTCTTGAAGATGAAAAATTAAAAATAGTTTTAAAAGATTTCGTAAAAGAACATAAAATTTAATGAAAAAGAATTTGGTTAAATGATTATCTCTGCCAATAACTAGCAGTTTTGTATTGCATTTTTTTAAAAGATGGGAAAATAGTTATGGATGTTCCGACAAAATCAATTGTAGATCATTTTAAAAATTTTGATTTCTTTTTAACAAACTTTATCAAAATGTAATATGGAGAAAAAATGAAATTATCTTTAGATGTAATGGGTTTTGAAAATAAAATATCAGAAGCAATAATCGCTGCTAGAAAATTTGTCAAGAAATATCCTGATGTACAAATTATCCTTGTTGGTAATCAACAAAAAATAATTAAAAACATTAAAGAAAATGAATTTGAAATTGTTGATGCAAAAGAAATAATTACAATGGATGATTCAATAATCACATCGTTAAGAAAAACAGAGTCGAGTATGTATAAAGCAATTAAACTAGTTGCTGACAATATAGCTGATGGGGTTTTAAGTGCTGGAAACACTGCTTGTTATGTTACATTAGTTTACTACTTGATTAAGACTATTCCTGGAATTACTAAACCTGGTTTCATGCCATTTTTACCTGCAACGGGTGGAAATAAATTTTTTGGTATGATTGATGTTGGTGCTAATAAAAATTGTAGTGGTGAAGATTTATATAACTTTGCTAAAATGGCAAACATTTATTTCAAATCAATCCACAATAATTCAAATCCTAAAATTGGAATTATCAATATTGGTACTGAAAAATCTAAAGGATTTGAATATCATCATGATGCTAGTGAATTACTTCAAAATAATCAAAATTTAAACTATGTAGGTTTTGTGGAACCTAGATATTTACTTCAAGGTGTTGTTGATATTGCAGTCTGTGATGGATACACCGGTAATTTAGTTTTAAAATCATTAGAAGGAGGGCTTAAAGCTATTTCAATAGCTTTGAAGAAAAACTATAAAAAGCCTTGAAATTGACTTGGAGCATTATTTTCTATATGCGCAATAAAAGGTGTTAGTAGAACATTTGATTACAAAAATAAAGCTGGAGCAATTGTTTTAGGATTAAATAAGCCCGCTGTAAAAACACACGGTTCTGCTGACAAAGAACAATTCTTTTCTGCTTTGAATCTATTGTACAGCATTATCAAAAATGATGTAACTGCAAAAATTAAGAAGAATTTTAACAATGGAAAATAACAATCGATCATTAATTGAACTATTCAAAAAATTGAAAATAACTCCTAATAGTTATTTTCTATATCTTGAAGCTTTAACTCATTCCTCTTATCATAATGACAATCATCTTGATTATGATTATGAAAGATTAGAATTTTTAGGTGACCAAGTTATATCTTTTGTTGTATGTGAATATTTATACAACAAAAACCCAAAATTGAGTGTTGGAGAAATGTCTAAAGATAAAATTGTTATTGTACAAGCCAAATCAGAAGTTATTGCAGCTAATAAATTAAACCTTTCCAAGTATATTAGAATTGGCAAGTCAATCAATAAAGACTCTTCATATAATGAAAAAATTTTGGAAGATGTTTATGAATCTTTGATGGGTGCAATATATTTAGATTTAGGTTATAGCACAGCTAAACATGTTGTTTATGAAACATTAATTAAGGGTTATGAACAAAATATATTGGTAAATTTAGTTGATTTTAAAACTAAATTTCAGGAAATGATGATGAAATATGGCAAGCATGAAATTCAGTATCGTCTTGTCAATAACAAACCAAATAATTATCGTGTTGAGCTTTGATGTAACAACATCAAATATGGTAGCGGTAATGGTGTAAAAATTAAAGAAGCTGAACAAAATGCAGCACGTGAAGCGTGCCACAAATTTATCGGTTTAATTAAACTTAATAAATAGTTTATATAATATGTAGGAAGTAAAATAAGTATGATATTTTTGAAGAAAATAATAATTAACGGTTTTAAATCATTTGCTACAAAAACAATTATTGATTTTAAACATAACATGTCTGGTGTAGTTGGACCAAATGGTAGTGGAAAGTCTAACATTATTGACGCTATTAAATGGGTGCTTGGAGAAAAATCTAATAAAGCACTTCGTTCTAAAATTGGAGAAGATGTAATCTTCCACGGTTCTAAAGAACACAACCCAGCTAAAATGGCTGAAATTACTCTTGAATTTGATAATTCAAATCGTGCTTTACATTATGATAATGATACAGTTTCAATTACCAGAAAACTTAAAAAAGGTGAAGGTATTAATGAATATTTCATTAATGAAGAACCTTGTCGTTTAAAAGATATTCAAGATATCTTTCTAGACACCGGTTTATCTAAAGGTTCTTTGGGAATTATCTCTCAAGGTACAGTTCAATGATTTGTTGATGCTAAGCCTGAAGAACGTAGAACAATTTTTGAGGATGCTGCTGGTATTGGTCTTTACACAAAGAAAAGAGAAGATGCAACAAAAGAACTCGAAAAAACTCAAGAAAATTTAAACCGTATTGTTGATATAAATAATGAGTTAGATTCAACTTTAAGAAAAATTAAAAAGCAAGCAGAAAAAGCGAAAATCTATGAAGAAAAAACTAAAACTTTAAAAGAATTAGATTTAACCATAATGGTTAAAGATTTAAAATATTTTACTGAACGACTAGGTATTATCCAAAATGACGTGATAACAGCTAAAGATAAACTCCAACAATTTGAACCTAGTTTAAAAGAGCTTAATCAATCAATTAGTTTTGAAAGGGAAAAACAAGATGCAGCAGATCGTAATGTAGAAAGACTATCTAATGAATTAACTAAACTTGTTGAAGAAATCAACAAACTTGAAATTCGTAAATCCTCATTACACTCTCAATTTCAACTTGATTTAGGAAGCGATAATTTAGACAAAAAAATTGAAGCATTCCAAAATCTTATTTCATCTACAAAATTTACTATTGATGATGCAAAAAACAATATTCAAAAATTACAAGACAATATTACAACTTATGGCGAAATTATTACTAATTTAACACAAAAACGAAATCAACTAAATACCCAAACAAATGAGCAATCAAATAAATTGATAGAAACTAGAACCAAAATTAAACAATTGGTTGAAATGTTAGATTCTAACGCTAACGTTGAAAGTGGTGTAAAGGCAATTATTGAAAATAAATTAGCTTTAACTGGTATATGCGGTATTGTCAAAGACTTTATTAATGTTGAACAAGATTACCAAACAGCAATAGTTACTGCTTTAGGAAAGCACATGCAAAACATTATTGTCGAAAAAAATATTGATGCCGAACATGCTGTAGACTTCTTGAAAGCTAATAGAGCTGGAAAAGCAACATTCTTACCACTTGATACTATCCGTGCTAAAGGTTTAAGACCAGAACACGAAGAAATTTTGCAAAACCGTGAAGGTTATTGCGGCATTGCTTGTGATTTAATTAAATATGATCCACAATATGATAGTGCTATTCGCTTTTTATTAGGAAACATTATTATTGCTGATAATTTGAATAATGCATTTAATTTATCAAAATTAACTTACCAATTATATAAAGTCATCACATTAGATGGGGAGCTAATCTCCCCTGGTGGAAGCATTACAGGTGGCTACATCAATAAAAACAATTTATTGAATCAACTTGACTCAAAGAAAACACTTGATGAACTAAACAAGTCATACCCACTTATTAACGACAAGTTCTTAGAATTAAGAAACGAACTTGAAAAAACAATTGCTGATTTGAATGAAATTTCTTCCAAACAAAGCGAGAAGAAAATTTTGCTTTCTCGTTATGAAGAAATTTTAAGAACCAATGAAAATCTTTTGTTGAAATATGAAAGTGATTACCAACAATTAGCTAAAACAAATGGTATTGAACAAAAAGAAAAATCAAAATGAGATGAAAATACTATTGACGTTGAATTAGCAAAATTAATCAATAAAAAGAACAAAGTTTACGAAGACTTAAATGTTAACCGTAATTCTAAAGCGATTTATAAATCACAACTTCTAGATACGGAAGCTAAACTTAATCAAGTTAGATTCCAAGTTGATGAAGCTAGAGATGTTGTTGCTAAACATCAAGCCGAAAAAGTTAAGTGTGAATCAATCATTGAGAATGCACGTAATAAAATTAACCAAACTTACCATATGACTGTTGAGTTCGCAATGGAAAATTATGTTAATGAATTACCAATGAGTGATCAACAAGCAAGAGATGCAATTGCAAAATTGCAAGATGAAATCACTCGTTTAGGTCCTATTAACATGGAAGCTTTAAATGATTTACAGTCTCTTCAAGCTCGTTATGATGAAATGTCAAAGCAACAAAAAGAGATTGAGACTGCTAAAGAACATATTGAAGAAGTCATCCGCAATCTTGACATCAAAGTAAGAAAAGATTTCGATGATACAATCAATAAAGTTAATGAAACATTGCCAGAAGTTTTTAAATATCTTTTAGGTGGTGGAACTTGTCATGTTGAATATACAGATCCTGAAAATATTCTAACTTCAGGAATTGAAGTTATTGTTGCACCTTATGGTAAAAACATAACAAGATTATCTTTACTTTCAGGTGGAGAAAAATCATTAGTTGCGCTTTCAATTCTATTCTCAATTTTAAAAATTAAAAATTTCCCATTGGTAATTTTAGATGAAGCAGAATCAGCTCTTGATCCTGCTAACGTTGAAAGATTTGCTAATATGATTCAATTAGCAAGTGATAGTACTCAATTCTTAGTAATTACTCACCGTCCAGGTACGATGGAAAAATGTGATATTTTATTTGGTGCTACAATGCAACAAAAAGGTGTTACAAGTATTTATCAAGTTGAATTATCACAAGCACAAAATGAATTTGGGAGTGACGAAACCGGAGAAAGTAACTAATGGGTTTTTGATCTAAATTAAAAAATTTATTTACTAAGAAAAAAAATAAAGTAGCTAAGCAAATTGAAGAAAAAAACGCTGAAAACAGTGTTATTGTTCAAGAAAAATTTGATACTGGTTTAAAAAAATCTCGAGATTCTTTAACTAATTCAATTAACAATATTGCACGTAAATATCAAAGAATAGATGATGCAATGTTAGAAGAGATTGAAGAAGCTCTTTTATTGTTTGATATTGGTCCTAAATCAACACAAAAAATTATGGACTCAATTATCGATGAAATTAAATATCAAAGAGTTGAAAATCCAAATATAATCAAAGAAATCATTATTGACAAGTTGTTTGTCTACTATATCCAGAACACAGATATTGATTTTTCAATTAATGTAAAAGAAAATACAACTAATGTAATTTTGGTTACGGGTGCTAATGGAGTTGGAAAAACTACTTCAATTGCTAAACTTGCTTATCTTTATAAGCAAAAAGGATATAAAGTTTCTTTGGTTGCTGCAGACACATTTAGAGCCGGAGCAATACAACAGCTTAAAATTTGAGCTGTAAAGATTGGTGTACCAATCTTTACACCAATTAAAGAAAATCAAGACCCTGCAAGTGTTATCTATACTGGTGTAAGTAATGCAAAAGAAAATGGTGTTGATATTGTTATTTGTGATACTTCAGGTAGATTACAAAACAAAACAAATTTAATGAATGAATTGAAAAAGATTGAAAATGTTATTAAAAAATTTGATCCAACTCAGCCTTGCGAATCACTTCTAGTAATTGATGCAACTACAGGCCAAAGTGGTATTAATCAAGCTAAAGCTTTTAATGAAGTTACAAAGTTAACTGGTATTATATTAACCAAAATGGATAGTACATCTAAAGGTGGTATAGTTTTAGCAATTAAAGATGCTTTTAATTTACCAGTTAAATTTATTGGTCTTGGTGAATCATTAGATGATTTAAGAGAATTTGATCTTGAATCTTTTATTCAAAGTTTGACAAACTCAATTGATTTATAAAATATTCATAACAAAAAACCCTTTGCCATTAAATCGACTTAGGATTTTTAATTTTGACTTATAGTTAGTTATTAGAATGGTTGTGCTTCTCAACCTGATGGGAAACCAAAGTCTTGCGCTGAATACTTATCATTATAATAGAATGTACTGGTTTAAGCCACACCATCTGCTCATAATTCGAATTCATCATATTCAGTTCACGGAGATCCTGTATAAGCAAATTTAACAAATGTTGAAAGAATTGCAATCAGATAACATAAATCTACTGCATTGTGGTGCTAAACCTATTGCTTTAATATAAGAACAATATCATCACTTCATTCATTTTTTCTAATATGAAGTTAGATATATAGTTTTGAAAATGTTAAACAAAAAATAAAATGCTAATCTACATTTTAAATCTATTATAGTAGATCACTATTTGGGTCTTCTTTGTTAATTTCAGATTCTATTTCGTCACGATATTGCTCAATGTATTCTTTTTCTTTTTGCTTTTCTCGTGCTTCTTTTTCAAGCAATCTTTGTTTTTCTCTAAGTTCTTTACGTTGAGTTCTTTCTCTTCTATAGTTTTCCTTAGCTTCCAATTTTAATTTTCTTTGTTTAGCTAATTTATCTCTAACAACTGGTTCAACTATTTTTTTGTAGTATTCATCTTCGCTCATATTTTCATGTTTTGCATGAACAAGATTAATTACTTTTTTAAAGAAAATAATAGCTGAACATGTTGCTAATCCAATATTGGATACTAACGTACCCATTCCTGATGCTAAATTAAAATAAAAGTCACTACCACCCATTCTACTATATCCAATCATCAAAAATATGGCAATTACAATTCACAAAAGACAACCTAGTGTTGTAAATAAAAACATTCAAACAGACATTGAACGCGTATCATTAAATCTAACAACTTTGATTACTCCTGGTAGATAACAACAAATAGCAATAATCGCTCCTACCATACTTAAATAAAACGCTACTTCTAAAAAAATATTAGTCATTTTAACCTCTTACATATACAAAAATTATACCAATTATTCAACTTTAGTTAAATGTATAATAAAAACAATATGTCTATATTTAACAAAACACAAAATGGTCAAGTATCATTTGATACTAAACAACAAATGAATACAAAGCAAAAATCAATTTTGACAATGTCATTTGTTAAAGCTGGATTAGGTTTTCTAATTATTGGAGTATTATCGTTCTTATTTGGACTTATTTGATATTACTCATTCATGAACAACTTAAAACCTGATTTTGCAAATGTATTGGTAGTTACAGTATTCTCTATTGCAATTGCTTTAATTATCATTTCATCATTCGTATCGATGATTTGATCTTTAAAGATATTTGAACGATCAATGGGATTTAATATCGCTGTTTGGATAATATTTATATTGGGTCAATCTTTAGGTTTCTCATTGATTATTTTCCTATTTGGAGCATATCTAATGCTTGTTGCATTTGGCATTGGAGCCTTTGCTTGCTTCTTATTATCACTAATTGGATATTTCATCAGTAATAAAACTGCATACACATTACAAAAAATTGAATATGTCCTTTCTTTCGTTTGCATGGGATTATTCTTCATTTTTATGATAGTTACTATTTGTTTTGCTGTCTTAGGAAATAGCATAACTTTCTTTAATGTTCATGTCTGAATTTACTTTGTTTTATTTACTGTATTTATACTTTTAATGGTTATATCAATCATTAGACTTGTAAACCAAATTAAAAACTGCAGTCAATTTGCAGAAATTACTGATGCAAGCAGCGGCCGAATATCACATCAATTATCATGATTATTTGGATATATCCTACTATCACAATTCATTGAAATTGTATGATACATTGTTTATATCTTAATTGTTATTCGTGGATTTAGAAGAGTGTAGAGTATCTATCAATGACAAGACTTTTTGGAACTAAAGCATTGTTAGATCAAATCAAATTTGATAAAGAACATATATCTGTTGTTCATCTTTTTAAAGATAACAAAAAATTAATCAATGAATTAAAGTTTAACAATATCAAAGTTAAGATTCATCATGATAAAAACTGATTTAAACAATTTGACAAGAATTTAAACCACCAATTTGTTGTAACAGAAATTCAAAATAATAACAAAGTCAAAACTTTAGAGTCATTTTTAGAAAACAACAAGACTAAAACTAAATCTATCATTTTAATTGTTGACTCAATCCAAGACCCGCATAATTTCGGTTCTATTTTGAGAACTTGTGATGCTTTTGGTGTTGATGCAGTAATTTATAAAAGTGATAATCAAGTCCAAATTAATGATTTTGTTTCTAAAACTAGTATGGGAGCAATCAATACTTTAAATATTTTTAAAGTAGTTAATCTTTCAAGAGCAATAGAACTATTAAAAAAATATGGTTACTGAATTTACGCTTCAATGTTAGATGAAAAATCTCAAAGTAATAATGACGTGGATTATAGTGATAAATCTGTAATTATTATTGGCAATGAACAATCTGGAATCAACAAACTAATAGCTAAAAATAGTGATCAATCAATAATAATCAAAATGTATGGAAAATTACAATCACTAAATGTTGCAGTTGCTACAGGAATTTTGTTATATGAAGCAAGAAATAAAATCTTCAAAAACAAAAAATAATTCATTGCCATTAATCATTGGTTGTTTTGATGTTATCCACAAACAACACAAAAAATTATTTGACAAAGTCAAACCAAATAGTTTTAATGTTCTTTTAATTATAAACTCCCCAAACAAAGGAGAATATGTTCATCCATTGGATTTAAGAATTAACATTATCCAACAATTACAACCAAACACCATTTATATTTTTGATGTCAATAAAAATAATGTTTCAGCTGAACATTTTATACAAAACTACTTGATACCAATTAACCCAAGTAAAATAATTATTGGTAGTGATTTTAAATTTGGTAAAAATTTGAAAGGCGATGTTAAATTGTTAGAAAAGCATTTTACAGTTGATGTTATAAAATACAATGATAAGTATCAAACTAAAAAGATTAAATCAATGTACAAAAATGGTTTAGTATGAGAAGCCAATAAACTTCTATATTGACCAATTTTAATTAAAGAAAAAGTAATAAAATGTAAGCAAGAAGGAAGAAAACTTGGTTTCCCAACTTTAAACATTTTCTTAAAAGACAAAAAACAAATACAATTTAAAGAAGGCGTTTATATTAGTTTATGCGTTTTAAATAACATCATTTTTAATTCTGTAACTTGCATTTTTAAACCGACTGTTAAAAATGGACAATTAATTGAAACTAATATCATTGTTGATTATCCAAAAGGATACAGTGCTTATGGTAAAGAAATTAAAGTTATGTTAATTTCTTATCTAACACCTTTTATTAAATTTAAACATAGAAATGATTTAAAAAAATACATTTCCGATAATGTTAAATTAACTAAAAAATATTTCGGAATTTAATCCTTAGCTTTCATTATTGTTTGATAAACTTGTTGAACATCATTAACGAAGATATTTTTGCATCTAGTGCCTTTTCATCCTTCATCTTTGCCATATTTTGGAATAACATGCATATGAACATGCATTACTACCTGTTGAGCTATTTTTCCTTCATTACATAGATAATTAAAACCTCAAGGTTTTAATTTTGAATTAGCAATTTTATTTGCAACTGTATGACATAATTCAACCATTGCTTGTAAAACATCAACTGGTGTTTCACTGAAGCAACGATAATGTTTCTTACTGATGACAACTGTATGTCCATCAGAAGCTGGATTAACATCCATAAAAGCTAACGCTTTTTCGTTTTCAGCAACTATTTTTGCTGGAACTTCTTTTTTTACAATTCCACAAAATACACAATCCATAGCAAATATATTATATAATGTATAGTATAAATAAAACACAAGGAGACAAATAATATGGCAAAAACACCAATTAAATTACAAACTTCAGGTGACGACATTAGAAAAATGACTGAAGAGCAATGAAAAGAATATAGATTAAAATCTTGACTTCGTAAACGTGAATACTACAGCCAAGACATCCCTGACTACTATCTACCAAATAAAGATAGCTATGCAAAATATCTTGACAACGTTCAAAAACGTATCGAGAGAAGAGAAAACAAACAACAATAATATTCTTTCTATACAAATTAATTTAGCATAACTGCTAAATCTTTGTTTATGTTCCTAATGGTATCCCATTAGGATTTTTTATTAAAATAATGTTTTTCAATAAGTTCTAACATGTTATCAGCATTTTCATGTACTAACATCTTAGTAATTACTTTTGAATAATTACGATCAATATTGTAAGTTTTTTGATAGTAATCTTTCATGATTTCATCATATTTATCAAGTTCATGTCTTACTTGATTAATATCATATTTCTCATCATAAACTTTGTTATGTTTAGGAATTTGTACAGCTGGTTTATCAATCTTACCAATTGCAATAGCAATAGTTGGAATACATTTACCTTTAATGTTAAGTAATTCAATAACTTTATCTGCATTAGGTCTAACTAAACCTAAATAACAAGTTCCTAAACCAAGACTAACTGCGGCATCAACTAATTGTGTAGCAGAAATAATGGCATCAGTAAATGAAATTAAATAATTGTGTAATTTATCAACTGTTACATTTTTAAGATCTTGTTTCTTAATAATTTCATTAATGAAATTAAAATCAGCATTAAATAAAACAATAAGCGGTGCTTCTTTTACATGTTCTTGTTTTAAATTACATTCTGATAAAATATCTTTTGTTTTTTGATTAGTAATAAAGATAGCACTAAAATCTTGATAGTTTTTTCAAGTAGGTGAAGCATTAACAACTTGTTTTAGCTTGCTAATTGTTTCATCATCTAGTTTTTCTTTTTTGAAGCTTCTTACTGAAGCACGTTTTAATAAATTTTCAATCATAGCTCTCCTTTATTTTTTGAAATTCGTTTTAATGAAATATTTTAACTTATCATTCCCAATGACTTTTTCGATTTTTGCTATTGATTCAAGAATATTTTTTTTGTTTGATGCTCCTAATGGTAAAGTATCAAAATTCAAACCATCAAATTCATTTAATTTGTTTACTAATTTCTTAATCATCATTAGAAATTCATATCGTGCAATAATGCTTGCAGCTGCTATAGCAATATATTTGGACTCTGATTTTGTTTCAAAATGGTCCACTTTATTTAATGAATTATATTCAATGCCTAACTTCTTCAAGTATTTGATGTAGTTTTCTTCGCTACAATATTCATCCATATAAACCAAAACATCATTACCTGTCAATTCTCTTAGTTTAATAATGCAATAATTATGACCGTAAGTTTTAACAACATGCGCATTTTCATATTGTTCATACAGTTTGTTGTATTCTTTTGGTGAAATAACTTTAGTTACATAAGAACAATTTTTCTTAATTTTTGGAGTTAACGAGATAATTTGTTCATCTGTTAGTTTTTTAGAATCATCAACATTCAATGTGGCTAATTTTTTAATTGCTGTTTCGTCAACATAAACACTGCAGCATACTATACCACCAAAATAGTCACCAACACCAACCTCATCACATCCGATATAAGATTTAATATCAATTAATTTTGCTTCTTCTGGTTTTTCATATTTAATGTATGGGAGTGATAATTCAATACATAAACCAACAATATTCTTGCCTTGAATGACAATTTTGTCATTATTGTAGATAGTAATACTGTTGTTGTTTAATTCGTATTGATTGAAAAAATTATTAGTTTGTTTCAAACTAGCATTTGATTTTTTTAAATATTCTAGAACCCTTTCAAGATCAAGTTTTGTTAACTGATTAGAATATAAAGTTTTGTTATATTTTTGTTTCATTATTGATATGAAAATTATAGATTATTTTATTGTCAGTTAGTAATAAAACATCAAAGAAAATTATTTTAATGTATCAATTAAATATTTATAATCAATTACAAATTACGATTTATGAATTTCAATTTTGACCAAAAATTAGAGGAAATATTAAATAAAAAATTTAAATCAAAAATCCACAGTGGATATGACCCTGAAGATGTTGATCTTTTTTTTGACGATGTAATAAGTTACATTAGCAAAGTTAATGAATATCGAAAATCTATGGATGGTATTGTTAAAAACTATGAAGCAAAAATCAACAAGTTAAAATCAGATGTCATTGAAAAAGATAAAATGATTAATACACTTCAAAGCAAAGTTGATGGACTTGTAAAAGAAGGCTATGGTAACGCTTACCTTATGAACCGTATTTCCAAAATTGAAAGTCAGGTCAACAAAAACAATCCTAATAATCAAAAAAATGATGAAGATAAAATGTAAAATTTACTTTTTAATAGGCTTTAAGTAACCTTTCTTTTTTAATCATCTAACTTTCTCATTTATAATGTCAGGTGAATAATGGTTATAGATGTAAATTACTGTCCAAACAAAAATAATAGTGCTTGAAGTGAAAACGACAATCACTGGATATCACAAGAATAATTCGACATTTCCATTTGCCAAACAAATACCAAACACTATTAATGCAATTGGAATGTTACATAAAATTCCTTTCATCAATGCGCAAATTGAAGCATTTAATGACTTACCAGTAGCTTGAAAAACAACCTGTCCACCTACAGTAAATGCATAAACTGGCAATTGTAGTGTAGCAATCATTAGCATCATTTGAGCAATTGAATTGTTATGAATTTGGAAAATTAATAACATATATTTGCTTAGTGCACAACCAACTATAGCAAAAATTAAAGTTCCATATATTAAACTGATAATCATAGCGATTCAATATGTTAAACGGAAGCGTTTATAATTTTCAGCTCCATACAAATATGAACACATAATTCGTGAACCTTGAATTGTTCCTAACATCACAGGAAAAAATAGATTGTAAATTGGGTTTACAGCACCATAAAAATTAGTGTAATCATTTGCTGTAACACCACCTGAACCAATTGCTGGAATTAATAATGTTGACAAAACAAACACTTGAAATCAAACAGCAATTCCCGTTGATACGTTTCTTAGAAAAGAAGGCAAACCAATTGAAATAATGTTTCAAGCTAATTTTCAGTTTCAATTATTCCCTCAAATTTTCAATGCGGAGTACGCTAATGCAGTTTCATTTCGCTTATTCATCAAATATATTTGAAAAAAGTATCAACTACAGTTAAGCGTCCATCCGATTAGAGTAGCTATTGCACCACCAATCATCGCCATTCGTGCATAGTATATGAAGATGAAATCAAGAAACAAGTTGAGAAGGTTGGAAACTATAGCTGCTATAACTACCATCTTTTGTTTACCTTCTGAGATAATTAGAAGCGAAAGGTAAGCACTAAACATTGATAACATCGCTCCACCAATAATTATGTATGAGTAATTACAAGAGTAAGACATAATCATGTCATTTGCTTTAGTATATACATGTTCGATTAATGGATAAACATAATCAAAATTTAGTCCGGCTATTTGACAAGCTTGTTTAATTGAACTCGAAGCTTTAGTAAGTTGTTTTAAAGGGTCACCATTTTCTAATTGCACTAATAATTGACAAATAGAAAATAAAAAAATCATAGTTATTACACTGATGATAATGTTGCAATAAAAACCAATAGATCAAACTTTTTGAGCACCTTTGGTGTTCAATTTACCATACATTTTTGAAAAATTGGTGGAAGTACCATTTGCTACAAGTAAAGTCGCGGCATTAATCAATACTGTAATTGGTGCACTATTGGCAACTGCATTTCGTACGATTAATTGCGAATTATATAGTGTTAGATTCAGACCGATTCCTGTACCATTTAGTTTTGTGGCATATTCTAAAAACTTTTGATAATCAGGACCGACTAAATTTTCAAATGGTTTAAAATTTGGAATTAAGTTTGCCATAATAATTTGATCACTAAAAATGTAAAGTGAAGTCATCAAAGCAATAATCATCGAAGGTAAAGAAATAATTAAAACTGACTTAATAATCGGTGAATTAATAAACAGTTTCTTTTGTCTTTCTTGAGTTTTGATTACAAATTGTTGACCAGCAGTTAAATAACCATTACCAGCAATTTTTGTACCTTGTTCTTTTCCCATCACAAAAATTATATATAAACAAATTCAATTTGTTGTATTGTAGGCAAAAATATTGCACTTTTATAAAAACTAAAAATATTTAGTATTCACCCTATATGGTGGGATAAAGACTTTTTTAAAAATTAGTCATTTTATATATATAATTATTAAAAATTGCTTAAAACGAAAGGAAAATTATGGCAGAGAAAACAAAATTTGATCGAAGCAAACCACATGTTAATATCGGAACCATTGGTCATATCGATCACGGAAAAACAACATTAACAGCTGCAATTTGTACATACTTATCTAAGCATGCAGACAAAGGTAGCGCAGAGGCTAGAGACTATTCATCAATCGATAGTGCTCCAGAAGAAAAAGAACGTGGTATTACAATTAATACTGCACACGTAGAATATTCGACAAATGCACGTCACTACGCACACGTAGACTGTCCAGGACATGCTGATTATATTAAGAACATGATTACAGGTGCTGCACAAATGGATGGAGCGATTTTAGTAGTTGCTGCAACTGATGGTGTAATGCCTCAAACTCGTGAACATATCCTATTAGCTAAACAAGTAGGAGTTCCTCGTATTGTTATATTCATGAACAAATGTGATATGGCAAATGACCCTGAACTTCAAGATTTAGTTGAAATGGAAATTCGTGACTTATTGAATAAGTATGAATTTGATGGAAATAATTCACCAGTAATTCGTGGTAGTGCATTGGGTGCTCTTAAAGGTGAAGCTCAATGAGAAGAATCAATTGCTAAGTTATTAGATGCAGTTGATACATGAATTCCAACTCCAGTTCACGATTTAGACAAACCATTCTTATTACCAATTGAAGATATTTTCACAATTTCTGGTCGTGGTACAGTAGTAACTGGTCGTGTTGAACGTGGACAAATCAAATTAAACGATGAAGTTGAAATTGTTGGTTTAAGACCAACTACAAAATCTGTAGTTACAGGACTAGAAATGTTCCATAAAATGCTAGATTACGCTGAAGCTGGAGATAACGCAGGTGTATTACTTCGTGGTATTGACCGTGAAAATGTTCAACGTGGTCAAGTATTAGCTAAACCAGGTTCAATTAAACCTTACAAGAAATTCCTTGCACAAATCTATGTACTTAAAAAAGAAGAAGGTGGACGTCACACTCCATTCTTAAATGGATACCGTCCTCAATTCTATTTCCGTACTACTGATGTTACTGGATCAATCACTTTAAAACAAGGTGTTGAAATGGTAATGCCTGGAGATAACACTGAAATTAATGTTGAATTAATAGCTCCAATTGCTATTGAAAAAGGTTCTAAATTCTCAGTTCGTGAAGGTGGCCACACTGTTGGTGCTGGATCTGTAATTGAAATTATTGAATAGTACTCTCGCTTAAAACAATATATGCATATAAGCCATCCTTTTGGATGGTTTTTTGTTTCATAAAAATTTAAGTACTCATTTAAAAACACTATTTTAAATAACAAAGACTCCCTTATTGAGAGTCTTTTTATTGTTAATTATGGTAACCCGTGCGGGAATCAAACCCAGCAAATCTACGCTTGAGAGGCGTATGTGTTCAATCATTTCACCAACGGGCTATATGAAACACTTAAAGATATTATATTAATTAAATTTGATGTGATTAATCTTTGCAGAATTTTTAATATGTTCTAAAACTGCGTATAAAACATCAATACCATCACGATATTTTTTCTCTTGATAAAGTCGTTCAGCTTTAGTGATTGCGTCTTCAATCATCTTATCTTCATAACGATATTTATTGGCTGAAAAAATAAGACTCTTTAGATAATAACACATAATATTATCAAAATATGCATCATTATAGTAAGAAACAATTGTTTCTTTTAATGTTTCAATTGTTTTGCATACATAATCGTAATTAAAAGCATAATTCTTATGTATCAAATCAATCAACTTATTTGCTGTTTCTAGATTCTCTGAAATATTAGCAATTGCATCTTTGTCATGCGGATTTATTGTATTTTTGTAGCTTAATATTTGACTTAGAGTTCATTGAAGATCAAACAAATCATTAATTAACACAATTGATGTTTGATATTTCTTTGTAATATCCTTTCACAACTTTGTCATTTCATCTTGTCATTTAGATACTTCATTGTAAAATCCAAGAATTTCTTTTAAGAAATTAATTCGATCACTGTAATTAGATTTTTCTAAACACTGATTTAAAATTTCTAAATGCATTGATAATTTTTTATAAGATGTTTCAATTTCTTCAAGTTGCTTTTCAATTTCATTTGAATTATATCCATTAAAATAACTTCTAATTTTTGCAAAATTAGTTTGTAAATGTGCATAATTATTTGACCACAATTCAAATGATTCATTTATGTATTGTAAACTATTTTGAATTAATAAATTAATTCTATCGTTTTGTTGAAAAATATTAACTGCTGGTTCAACTTGTTGTGAAATGATTTGAATCAAATCAAAACAATGATCAAAATCTAAATCATTTAATCTATCATTTAAATCTTCAAGATTAATCTTTGCACTTACAATAATCTTTTCAACATCCCTTCTTTCTTTTTCAAATAAAAGACGACTATTTTCATTAAACAATTTATCTAATGTTTGTTTAGACCTTGTTAAATAGAAGAATGATTGTAAATAAACATAAAATGTCTTAATCAAACGATAATAGTTAACACATTTTTCATTTATTTGATTGATGGATTCAATAACTTTCTGGTTATCAATTTTAATTATGTAATTGTTGCAATCAGTTAATAAAGAGCTAATTTCATTAGATAACTTCGCCAATATTTCTTTGTCAAACCTATTTAGTAAATGATTGATATAAAAATCATTAATTTGATCATATTCAACTCTAAATTTTGTTAATAATGCATTTGTAGTATCTGTGTAATCAGTTGTGGAATTGTAAAGACTATAAATACTATGGTTTAATTTATGGCAATTAACTAAATCTTTCTCAATCTGTTTTAGAATAATCTTTGATGATTTAAATTGAAATTTACGATTGAAAGTAGTTAATTTCATAATCTTAGCTTTCAAGTTGTCAGATTGAATTTTATAAAACTTTTTAGCTTCAATGATACTAGAAACAATACCTTCTAACTGTTTATTGTTCTTTGAAAGTGCTTCTAGATAATTTAGTCCACCGGAAATTGAAAAGATAGCAATTTCATTATATTCTTCTTTCACTTTTTGCTCTTTCTTGAGGAAAGATTTTTGAAGTGTAAACATAATAGTGAAAAACAACAGCATGATCACTGTTAATGATAGTAATGTAATTAATGTGATGTTTATCGCTCTTGTCATTGTTTTCTATTATATGTTATAGATTAGAATCATAATTTAAAGTTAAAATCTTAATTTTATGGTATATCTTTTTAACACTTAATTTATCTAATGTATCTTCTAGATAATCGCAAATGAGATCATTGAAATATTTTTCAACATCATGACCAATATCAAGTGTATTAATTTTTAAATCATTAACTAAATTTCAATCATGCCATTTAATGTCTCCTGTTACAATAAGAGAATTTTTGCTGAATGTTTCAAGATCTGGTTTTAACACACTAAATCCTGAACCTGAACACAAAATAATTGAATTAATTGTGCTAGTGTTTTGAATATATCTAATGTTTAATGTTTTAAAGGTTTGATAAATAACATGCAGTACATCATCAAATTTAAAAGGTTTTAAAAAATGTCCAATGTAATACGAACCTTCGGAATTTTTAACATATGTTAAATTGTGCAAACTTAACATTTTAACTAAATAATGATTTAAACCAAATTCATTATTATCAACACAAGTATGCAAAGAGATTAAATCAATTTTATGCCTATTTAATTTTTTTAAGATTTGTAAATCGATAGAAGATGTTGAAATGTTTTTAGATTTAGTAAAAATTGGATGATGAGATATGATTGCATCATATTTTCCTTTAATTGCTTCATCAACTACCTGCAAATTGCAATCAAGACATACAATAACTTTATTAATAGTTTTGTCTCATGAGCTATAGCGTTTAATGCCACATTGGTCTCATTTTTCTTGTAGTTTAAGATTAAATCTTTTTGTTAATGTCCTATATAGTTTTCTTAAAGTAATCATTGATAATTTTAATCTCCTCTTTTATTTTGTCATTATATTTTTCAGCATTTAAATTTTTGATATATTTTAGTCGTTCAGATAACATTTTTTCAAATACTGCGTCTTTATTCTTTAAGTTATGAACACCAAAATAAAAATCGTTTTTTGTTTTAGCAACTAATGAATTTTTAGTTTTAGAT
>Ga0256407_10005316_pt1 | contig 20765 bp, 23 predicted proteins | sample RumenRJG_04DNA_FD_193489 | JGI IMG/M metagenome (GOLD analysis project Ga0256407, IMG submission 193489) | Bovine rumen microbial communities from Lethbridge, Alberta, Canada - RJG_04 | ecosystem: Host-associated > Mammals > Digestive system > Stomach > Rumen | place: Canada: Alberta... | reverse complement strand
TGGAAAAGCTGCTCCCCTGGTCAGAAGAACTGCCGGAGATATGCCGGCAACAACTGAACTGAAACGACTTACCGGCCGCCAGTTGGCGGCCGAAACTTTATCATGGTACGAGTTATTTACCGTTTACGGCAGCTTCCACTTCTTCCATGAACATGTAGACCTCCGTACAACCTGCGCCAAAGTTGGCGGTGAACATCCGGTAGATGGTGAAGAGGCCTACGTAGCCTGTGGGCATGGAGAGCGTCTCAAACATGCTTGACTTGTTGGTGATCATGAGGGGGACTCCTGTAAAACGTTCATATATTCAATGAAAGGTTATCAAGCGCGAGTCTGGAGGGGTCGTGTATATTCTGCAGGTTATTTATGGCGATTCTTATAAACTCCTGCATGATCAGCGGAACATATTTGTTCCGCTTGTAGCTGATATACATGGTTCTGCTGTAGCGCGAGTTGGTAAATATCGGACGGACCCGGTCTTTAAATTCGTGGAAATAGTAGAGGGAGTCCGGCAGGATCGTTGCGCAGAGGTTAGTCGCCGTCAGCCGGAGACATACGTCCATACTGTCGGTTTCCAGCAGAACCCTGGGGGCAAATCCGCCGTCGGAAAGAATCTTGTTGGTGATGTTTCTCAGGTCATGATGCGGACGCAGGAAGACAAATGGAATATTTTGAAATGCAGACAGCTCAAGCTTTTCACCGGCATCTCTTTTAGGAAGGGCATAAGCCCGCGGTACGATCATAAACATCTGCTCTGTGAATATTGGTACAGAGATAATATCCGGTGTATTCGGCGGGATGACTGTGAGAATCAGGTCGATTTTTCCGTCAAGCAGCATGGGATTCAGAGAATCCTGGAAGCCTTCTGTGAATACGAGTTCCACATTGGGAAAACGCTCCATATAATCAGGGATGATATTCGGAACGAAGAGCCAGCTTCTGCTCGGAGCCATGCCGATATGAAGCTGTCCGGAGGTATTATCTTCAATCTCCTGGTATTGAATGAGAAGATCACGCTTGATCTCCAGAATTCTCTGTGCGGAGGATAAAAACAGCTCACCGCTGTAGGTAGGGACAAGAGGAGTACGGGAGCGGTCAAAGATTTTGACGCCCAATTCTTTTTCCGTGTGGGCCAGCATCTGAGAAAGGGATGACTGGCTGACAAAGAGCTTCTCTGCAGCTTTTGAGATATTTCCCTCACTTGCTATTTTTAAAAGATATTCTAATTGCTTATCGGTCATAATCCCTCTCCTGACAGTCGATAGAAGAAAAACATTATTAATATTATTATTATAATAATATTTTACCCATCAGGTGGTCAAGTCTATAATCAGAATTGTCAGAACGCGTTGCTGTGATGAAGTGATAACAGGAGAGAGCTATGAAGACTATGATCATTGAGTGGCCGCAGCTGGATGTCCGGGTGGAGGCAGTTCTGGAAGATGTGCGGAATGCGGAACTCATCAAAGAAATCTGGGAGAATCTCCCTATGGAAGCTGTACAGGAACACGCAGCTGTAACCGGAAAGTCTATGTATGCCTGGGTTCCGATGGTCAGCACCGCACCTATTCCCTTTGAGATGAGAATCAAGGATACGCCTCCGGGAGTTGTTTCCTATTCTCAGAAGACGGGCAATAAAATGATAATCCGCTATGGAAAGGTTACGGAGGACCTGATGACGCCGATTGTCGGCTTCATTGATCAGAAATGGGTTCCGGACCTTGAAAAGGTTGGAGAGGCCGTCTGGAATAATTACAAGAAAGAACCGGATGACCGGACAGTCTTTGTTGTCAGATATTCGAAAGGCAGGGAGTCGTGATGACAAAACAGGAACAGCTTAAACAGGATATTCTTGAATCCTTTCATAAAATGCAGTTTACAGAACCGAAAGAGCTATACAATCTCCGGACAAACAATGCAGATACCGGCGCAGGTTCTTTTGGTGCTTACTGGGGAGCACTGGACTTTGCGGTGGGTATGGTGAGAGACCTCGCGGGCTATACAATGTATCCGCTGCTTAAGATGGCGGAATCCTCGGAGTTTTCGATGGAGCAGATCCGGTCCGCATATATGCTTCTTATGCCGCCTTATACGAATTATCTGGGGTACTCGGGCATGTTCGAACTTCGGAGCTTCTGCCGGAGATTCCGGGAGTGTTTTGATGAATTTCAGAGCAAGGAAGAGTTCATTGACCTGTTCAAGGTATTTCTGATGTATGTCAACAAAACAGTTGCCTGGACCTACCATTATTTCACCTGGGAACTGGGATATGAGTGGGATCGTCGAATGGAGGAAAAGAGGAAGCAACAGTCGTAACCGGGATTTGTTGTAATAATCAGATAAATCAAAATGTTACATTAGAAACTTGATGCGATGAAGTGTAGAATTGCGAAGGGAGCGTAATATGAAAACGATGTTTATCGAGTGGCCGGATTTTGACATCAAAGTAGAGGCTGTTCTCGAAGATGTCCGGAATGCTGACCTGATTAACGAAATCTGGTCAAATCTTCCTATGACAAGTATTCAGGAACACGCCATGGTCACCGGAAAATCCATGTACTGCTGGGCACCCATGATCAGCGTGGCGAACATTCCGTTCCAGATGGAGATTAAAGATACACCGCCGGGAGTTGTTTCCTATTCCCAGAAGACCGGAAACAAGCTGATCGTCAGATACGGAAAGGTTACCGAGGATCTTATGACTCCGATTGTCGGGTTTATCGACCCGAAGGAAACTCCGAAGCTTGACAAGGTAGGGGCTGCTGTCTGGGATAATTACCGTGTTCCTGCGGACCAGAGAAAAGCTTATGTTGTAAAGTTCACGAAGGGAAGAGAAGAATAAGAATCTGTGGGTTTTCCGGATACTGATGATTAGAGTGATAGAGAGGTATCACAAGATGAAAAAATGGGAAGAACTGAAGAGAGATATTGAAGCAGCAACTAAGGCGATGGAAACAAAAGAGCCGGAAGAAATTTACAAGATCCGGCATGCATGTGTTGGAAACGAGGCCGGCTCCTATGATCAGAAATGGGCTCCGATTGATTTCGTGAACGGTATGATGCGGGATTTTTCGATGTATACCATGTACCCGATTTACAAGCTGGCTCTGAAGGAAGATTATGATCTGGCACAGCTGAAAGAAGCATATATGGTATTCCATCCGCCGTATACGGATTACCTCGGATATTCAGGACTGAGGGAAATGCAGGGATTCTGCAATCGTTTCCGTGAGCTGTTTGATGAATTTGAAAGTAAGGATGAATTTATTGACCTCTATGGCACATTTTTAAAGTACACCAATAAACTGGCAGCTTGGTCATATCATACTTTTACGTGGGATATCGGATATACCTGGGCACCGTAAACAACATCATTGGTAATTGAAAAATGAGTATAAAGGAGGCGTATTATGAGAAAGAGTAACAAGATGCTGGCAGCAGGGCTTGTAATTATGATGCTGGTTCTGCAGGGATGCGGCGGCAGCGCACCGCAGACTGCGGAGACAACGGCAGCGCCGGCGGCCGCAGCAACTGAGGCGGCAGCTGCGGAAGCGGTTGTGGATACCGGAAACTACCAGGAAACAATTACATTTGCTCCCAGACTTGACTTTGCAACGATGGATGTGCAGAATACGCCTTCCGTTGTTACAAAGAGTGTTTATTATCTCATTTACAACACACTGGTCGAGAATGACCCGGTCAAGGGCGAGCTGATTCCTGCACTGGCAGAATCCTGGAATCAGGTTTCCGGAACGGAGATTGAGTTCAAGCTTCGGGAAGGCGTAAAATTCCATGACGGTTCTGACTTTACGGCAGAAGATGTGAAGTTCACATATGAGAAAGCACTGGAATCCGATGGCAGTAAATCGAAACTGGCATCTCTTGACAGTGTAGAGATTGTGGACGACTACAATCTGAAGATTCATCTGAAAGATGATAACATGGATTTCCTCTACACCATTACTGACCCGAGCCTGTCTATCCTGTCCGAGAAGGCTTTCGAGAGTCTGGGTGAGGAGAAGGGTATCCAGCAGGGTACCGGACCCTATAAGTATGCTGAATGGGTGCAGGGCGATTATCTTGACCTTGAGGCCAATGCGGATTACTGGGGCGGAGCTCCCAAAACCGCGAAAATCAAGATCCGGAATATCCCGGAGGCAGCATCCAGAGTAATCGCCGTGCAGACCGGAGAAATTGATGTTCTTCAGGAGCCGCCGGCATCCGAAATTCCTAACATTCAGTCGAATCAGGACCTTCAGCTGGTTCCGTATCCTGGTGCAACGGTCAACTTTATCGGTATGAATGTAAATGAAGCACCGATGGACAATCAGACTTTGCGTAAGGCCATCGCCTATGCACTGAACCGTGAAGAAATTGCAATCGGTACCTATCAGGGCACTGCAACTCCGCTGAATAACATCATGCATTCCAGCAATGAGTTTTATTCAGAGATTAATGCAACCGAGAATAATCTCGATGAGGCCCGCAAGCTTCTTGCCGAGGCTGGATATAAAGAGGGTGAACTGACCCTGACACTGGCCTGCAACCAGGCGGCTACCACTATTGCGGCCTGCACCATTATCCAGGCGGAACTCCAGCAGATCGGTATCAACGTTGAGATCAATCAGATGGAGAATGCGACTCTTTCTGCGTCGATGAGCGAAGGAAAGGGATATCATCTCTGCTACAGCCGCTGGAGTGGATATGCATTCGGTCCGGATTATGCGCTTCGTCAGATGCTGTATACGGGCGGAAGCAATAACTATGCACATCTCAGCGATGAGAAGATGGATCAGATGCTTGATGCAGCTCTGAAGATCTCCGACAAGGAAGAAAGAAAAGCCGCTTATAAAGAGATCGAGCAGTATTCTGACGACCTGATGGCAGTTTATCCGATTCTGATTGAGGATTATGCATTTGTTGCCAAGAAAAACGTACAGGGTATTGATATGCCCAATGGACCTATTATGAACTTCAGAAACGTGTATTTACCGCAGTAAACAGGAATCTGGAGCCTCCCGCTGCAGTTGACCCCTCTTTTGTAGCGGGAGGCTCCTTTTAATTAGCTAATGGAAAGGAAGGTCAGATATGGCCCGGTATGTGTTGAAACGTGTGCTGATGCTGATACCGATTATCCTGGCGGTTTCTTTTATCGTATATGCGATTGTAGATATGGCTCCCGGAGATTCAGTTGACGCACAGTATGGAAGCGAGATTTCAGAGGAAGCGAAAGAACAAATCCGCGAAGAACAGGGCCTGAATGACCCTGTTATCGTCCGGTATGGCCGATATATGATCAGGTTTGCACAGGGAGATCTCGGCGTGTCCACATCTACCGGAGAACCTGTACTGAAACTTTATATGAGCAAGCTGCCGGCTACGCTGAAGCTGGCATTCTGGGGAGTACTTGTGGCACTTCTGATTGCCATACCGCTGGGAATCATAGCTGCAACACATCAGAACACATGGATAGATTCGCTGAGTATGGTTCTGGGTCTGATCGGCATGTCTATGCCAAACTTCTGGCTGGGACTGATGCTTATCATCATGTTTTCTCTGAAACTGGGTCTGGTTCCCTCCTTTGGAAATACCCAGTGGAACAGTATCATCCTCCCTGCACTCACAGTTGGCGTGGCGCAGGCGGCGCTTCTGATTCGTACGACCAGATCCTCCATGCTGGAAGTTATCCGGCAGGATTATTTGAGAACTGCAAGAGCAAAAGGGGTAAATGAACGCCGTGTTATTTATCATCATGCACTCAGGAATGCGCTGATCCCCATTATCACTGCGGCCGGAACCCAGCTTGGAATCGCGCTGGGTGGTTCGGTAGTTGTGGAAAATGTATTCGCCTGGCCGGGTATCGGCAGAATGACAATTGATGCGTTTAACAGCCGCGATGAGGTCACGGTAGTCGGATGCCTGATTCTGACGACGATTCTTTCAAGTATTCTCATGATGCTTGTGGATATCATCTACGCATTTGTAGATCCCAGAATCAAGGCGATGTATTCCAAATAATCGGAGGGGCTCAATGGCAGAGTTAAATAACATGCGGGAAGAGACTGGAGTAACGGGTAAGAGGAAGGGCGGTTTTTTTCACGATATTGCCCATGAATTTAAGAAGAATAAAGGGGCGATGGTAGGTCTGGTGATTCTTGCGCTGATCATCATTATTGCCATCGTGTCGCTGTTCCTGTTGGATTATAAGGATCAGATTATCAAGATCAATATTTTGGAAGCACTGAAAGCTCCTTCCGTGAAGCATCCATTCGGAACAGATCAGTTCGGCAGAGACATTCTGCTGCGGATTTTATACGGGGCGCACTACTCGCTGCTGATTGGTATATGTGCGGTATTTGTATCCGTTCTTGTTGGGTCTACACTGGGAATACTGGCAGGATATTACGGAGGTCTGACAGAGACCATCATCATGCGTATAATGGATGTCATCAGCCCAATCCCCAGCGTACTTCTGGCCATCTGTATCGCAACGGCTTTCGGCCAGAGTCTGATTGTTCTGATGCTGGCGGTGGGTATTATCAGTGTTCCCTCTTTTGCACGAGTCGCCAGGGCCGGCGTACTTACGGTCAGAGACCAGGAATATATTGAGGCGGCAAAGGCTATCGGTGCCAACGATGCGCAGATTATCATACATCACGTGCTGCCGAATGCATTGTCCCCCATTATGGTACAGGCGACAATGAGAGTAGCGTCCGCTATTATATCTGCATCCTCCCTGAGCTTTCTGGGCCTCGGCGTACCTGCACCGATGCCGGAATGGGGCGGAATGCTTTCCGAAGGAAGAAATTTCATCAGTACAAACAGCTATATGACACTGTTTCCGGGTATCGCTATTATGATTACCGTTTTGTCTATCAACCTGATTGGTGATGGCGTCCGTGATGCAATGGATCCGAGACTTAAGAGATAGGATGGGAGTTTTCTATGAGCGAGCAGAACGAGGTATTGAATATTAAGGATCTGGTAGTCCATTACGAAACAGACAGCGGTACGGTGCGCGCTGTGAACGGTATCAGCCTGAAGCTGGGACAGAAACGTTCTATCGGTCTTGTGGGAGAGACGGGTGCCGGAAAAACGACAACGGCACTGGCGATTCTCAATCTGGTTCCGGACCCGCCGGGAAAAATTATAAGCGGTACCGTTGAAATAGAGGGAAAGAATGTCCTTGAGATGGATGAAAAAGAGCTGCAGAATATCCGCGGAAAGGGCGTTTCCATGATATTCCAGGATCCGATGACAGCCCTGAATCCGGTGTTTACCGTAGGAGAGCAGATTGCTGAAAGCATTCGGATTCATGAAGGCGTAAGCGATAAAGAGGCGATGGAGCGGGCAAAGGAAATGCTTGTCACTGTAGGCATCGCACCTAACCGCGCAAATGACTATCCGCATCAGCTGTCCGGAGGCATGATGCAGAGAGTAGTGATTGCTATCGCACTGGCCTGTCATGCAAAGCTTTTGATTGCGGATGAGCCGACAACGGCTCTCGATGTTACGATTCAGGCACAGGTTCTGGACCTGATTCGTTCCTACAGAGAAAAATATGATACCTCCATGCTGCTGATTACCCATGATCTCGGTATCGTTGCAGAAACATGCGATGAGGTTGCGGTTATGTATGCAGGCAATATCATTGAATACGGTTCGCTGGAGGATATTTTCGATAAAACGATGCATCCCTATACCGAGGGATTATTCAACTCTCTGCCAAATATTATTGAGAGACGTTCAAAACTGAAACCAATCCCGGGCATGATGCCGGACCCGACAAAACTGCCGCCGGGCTGTGTCTTTGCGGACCGATGTGCATACGCCTGCGACACCTGCAGGACCACGGAACAGAAAGACAGGTGGGTTTCTGAGACCCACATGGTGCGATGCTCCAGATATGACAATCCGGAATTCCATATAGAGCGAGGTGGCAGCCGATGACAGATACCATCCTGCAGGTAAAAAACCTGAATAAGCATTTTCAAACAAAAAAAGGCCTCCTGCATGCCGTAGATGGGGTAACCTTCGATATTAAACGAGGCGAAACCCTGGGCGTTGTCGGAGAATCCGGCTGCGGAAAATCTACTTTGGGACGAACCATACTGCGGCTTATCGAGCCGACCTCCGGGGAGATTCTGTTTGATGGGAAGGATATTACGAAATTTAACGGGCGTGAACTCAGAGAATTCCGCAAAGAAATGCAGATGATTTTCCAGGATCCGTTCTCTTCATTGGACCCGAGAAAGACGGTCAGTCAGATTATCAGCGAACCTATCATTCTTCACAAACTGGCAAAATCAAAGGAAGATATACAGAAACAGACCCTTGAACTGATGGATACCGTGGGTATAGCTCATCGCTGGTACAATACGTATCCTCATCAGCTGGACGGCGGAAGACGGCAGCGTATCGGTATTGCGCGAGCTCTGGCATTGCATCCGAAGATGCTGATCTGTGATGAGCCAGTATCGGCACTGGACGTTTCCATTCAGGCACAGATTCTGAACCTGCTCAAAGACCTGCAGACAGAGAGAGGACTGACCAGTATCTTTATTACACATGATCTTTCTGTTGTTTATAACTTTGCGGATAATATCGCGGTTATGTACATGGGAAGAATGGTGGAAAAGGCACCGTCTGAGGAATTGTTCCGAAATCCTGTTCATCCGTATACGAAAGCACTGCTGTCGGCTATTCCTGTGCCGGATATTCACTCAAAACGGGAGAGGATCATTCTTGAAGGAGAGGTGGTATCACCTGTGAACTTGCCTGATGAATGCAGGTTCCAGAGAAGATGTCCCGCAAAGTGTGAAAAGTGCCTGCACGGGGAACCGGGACTGACGGAAGTCAGCAAGGACCATTTTGTAGCATGCCGCTTGTATGAGCAGTGAAAGACAGGAGGAATCTATACATGAGTAATATGGTAATTCTTAACGGCGCTGACCTGACCATCGAAGATGTGGTCAATGTCGCAAGAAACGGCTATCAGGTCGACCTTGCACCAGAGGTACGTGAGCACATCGCCACCGTCCGCAAGTATATGGAAAATGAGTGGCTGAACAGACCTGACGCCCCGGCGGTTTACGGTTTCAATACCGGACTCGGAAAGCTGAAGGATTTCAAAATTGATATCGATGAGATGACCGAGCACCAGTACCGCACGGTACTGGCACACTGCGGCGGCGTAGGCGATCCGGCGCCGGAAGAAGTTGTTCGCGCTACCATGCTGGTCCGTCTTTCCGCATTCTGCCAGGGCGTATCCGGCCTTCGTCTCTGCGTGGTGGAGCGTCTTCTTGAGATGCTGAACAAGGGCGTGCACCCGGTTGTTCCGTGGCAGGGTTCTGTCGGTGCCTGCGGTGATCTGGCTCCCATGTCCCATATCGTCTCCGTTCTCATCGGACTTCCGCAGGCAGAAGCCTTCTACGAAGGAAAGAGAATGCCGGCGCAGGATGCTCTGAAGGCAGCCGGTTTCGACCCGATTGAGTTCAAGCTTCATCCGAAGGACTGCCTGGCACTCCTGAACGGGACCACCATGTTCGCAGCCATGGCCTGCCTGAATTACTGGGATGCCATGAATCTGGTGAGAACTGCCGAGATCACCTGCGCACTGTCCCTTGAGGCGGTCCGCGGTGAGACCAGAGCATATGATCCGCGGATCCAGAAGGTCAGAAGACATCCGGGACAGGCCAGGGTGGCAGAGAACGTCCTCCGTATGGTGGAAGGTTCCGAGCGCGTGACCGAGGATGCCCGCAGGGTGCACCTGAAGTATGATATCATGCACCCGACCTACCAGGAGCGCGTACAGGATGTTTACTCCCTTCGCTGCGTACCGCAGGTTCAGGGTTCCATCCGCGACAATATGAAGTATGTGGAAGAGATACTCACCCGGGAAATCAACGCGGCTACCGACAACCCGCTGATCTTCCCCACTGCAGATGGACAGCACTATGAGTTCTTAAGCGGCGGCAACTTCCACGGCGAACCCATTGGCTTCGCCATGGATATCCTGTCTATGTCCCTAGCTGAGCTGGGCAATATTTCCGAGCGCCGGTCCTTCGCTCTCTGCGACCAGACTTTAAGCTACGGTCTTCCGCCTGCCCTGGCGGGTGACCCCATCGGCTTAAACTATGGCTACAACATCATCGGATGCTCTGCATCCGCTCTGGTGTCTGAGAATAAGACCCTGTGCTTCCCATCTACTGCTGACAACGTGCCCACCAAGGCTAACCAGGAAGACCATGTAAGTATGGCACCCTGGGCGACCAGAAAGGCAAAACTCATCATCGACAACGTGTATAAGATTCTCGGCATCGAGCTGCTTCTGGCATCCCGCGGCATCTATATTACCAGCCCGGATCTTGGCCAGTTCAAGCTTGGAAAGGGAACCGATGTGGTATACAAGGATGTGACCGAGCGCATCGCATTCCAGAACGATGACTTCTATATGGGCGACCAGTCGAAGGCTACCATCGACCTGGTATGCTCCGGCAAGCTTCTTGCCGATGTACAGGCAGCCATCGGCGAACTGTAAAAACTGACATTTTTGAGAAGAGAAACAGCTGCGGGGCCGTCGCTAATGCGACGGTCCTTTCTTCGTATTTGCTTTCTCCCGCCGGTAGAATTATAATCATATTGATGTGGTCACAAAGACTTTGTGCAGCGCGGTAAGCGCGGAAGAGAGGATAAGCCATTGATTCTGTTGGTAAATGCCTGCGTCCGCCGCGATTCGAGGACAAAAATCCTGGCGGGCCGTCTTCTGGCAAAATTAAAAGAAGATACAAAATGCAATCCGGAAAATGATATAAAGAATACTGCAGAAAATGTAATCGAAGAACTGCGGCTGGAGGAGATGTCCTTCCCAGCAGCGGATGAGGCCTTTCTCCATAAGAGAGACGCCCTGCTTGCTGCCGGGAAGTTCGAGGATCCTCTGTTTGCACCGGCAAGACAATTTGCCAGTGCAGATACCATCGTGATTGCGGCGCCCTACTGGGACCTTTCCTTCCCGGCGGCGCTGAAGCAGTATATCGAGCAGATCAATGTGGTCGGCATCACATTCGAGTATACGCCGGAAGGTTTCCCCAGGGGACTCTGCCGGGCAAAGAAGCTTTATTACGTCATGACAGCCGGCGGGACCTACGTTCCGGAGGAGTTCGGATACGGATATGTAAAGGCGCTGGCGCAGAACTTCTACGGGATACAGGATGTGGAACTGATAAAGGCGGTCGGACTGGACATCATCGGTGCGGACGTGAATAAAATCATAGGGGAGGCAGAAGTATGAAGAAGACAGGAATGGTGCTCATGTATCTGGCAATCACCGCGGCGGCGGCCACGGCCATGACAGCCGGGATTGTCGTCACGGCAAAGTCAAGGGAAGCCAGAGAAGCGGATAAGGACGAAGAAGAGGAAGAAGAAACCAAAGAAGAGGGAGAAGAAGCAGAAGAGACGGCAGAAGATGAGTCCGGGGAAGGCTCTGCTCCCGCATTCCTGGTCGGCCCGGAGGAGCAGTATTACACCTATCTGAAGGAAACCTACGGCACAGGGGAGAGCGACCTGGTGTCCGCCTATGTCATGGACTTTGACGGGGACGGGAAAAAGGACCTTCTTACCGTAACCAAGGGCAGTGTGATTCTGGCAAATACACCCCTCGGCCCCTTCGGTATCTATGACGGGTCGCTGAATGCCGCCACCCTGGACCTGACTATGTACCAGGAGGAGGGAAGCAGCGTGGAAAAGACCGGTGCGATTCTCGGCGCCGGCACCATCGAAGGGAAAAGCCGGGGCGACATGTCCATCTCCATCGTGCTGCAGGACGAAAAACCCTATATCTGCGGCATGAGCGAGAACGAGGATGAGATTACCTACGGCGCAAGGCCTTATGTAGTATATGAGGTCATCGAGGGCGGCGGATTCCAGTACGATTACGTCGAAGGCATCGGCTGGGGCCAGTCCTCCATGGGAACCACGGACAATAAGGATCCCAATCAGATCGCCGGAACCTATAACCTGGATGTGAACGGAACGCAGCTCTCGGAGCGCGGCAAATACGGCGTGGTGCTTTGTGAGGCAAAGGCTGACAACATCAAGAACCCCGGTGTTATCGAGGCCACAGACTATACCCACGTAAAAGAGGGTATGGATCAGGGCTATGCCGCCATCAGCTCTCAGCTGGATGCGATGTACCAGGAGATGGTGCAGGATGCGGAAGCATACGCCGGAGGCCAGGAGAAGGCCAAAGACTCCGAGGCGCTGTTTGAGAGCTTTGCGAATGAACTGAGTGCAGCGGGAGTGAACCCGGTACTGAAGGAATTCACCACAGACGGAGATGTCATCAAAGCCTCCTACACCTGTCAGGAAGTCGATCTGAACGTCTCCATCAACAGTACGACCGGAAGTCCCGTATCCATCAGCCTCATGGCCGACGGCTATCCGGTGGCGGAATCCTGGTATCCGGTAAAAGACGCGGTGCTGCAGTCCGCATTTGCAGGCCTAGACCAGGCAAAGATCGCCTCCCTTCTGGGAAGAACTCCCAGCAATCTGTCCGTCAGCCAGTTTGACGCCGGCCCGGCGCAGATACTTGCCGGCAATACGGACACGATCATCATGCGGATTGAGTACAGATAAAGATATTGCAGATCGTACAGATCATACAGATCATGCAGATAAGGAGAATGGGGCCGTCATGAAGAAGAAACTCTTTACAGAAATTCCCTGCATCGAAGGCCCCAGGCTTATACTGAAGCAGGTGGAAGAGCAGGACGCGGAGGCGCTTGCGGAGATGATACAGAATCCCAACGTCTATCGCCTGCTCCCCACCTTCCTGTTTGAGAAGAAATACGCGGATGCCCGCGAGGTGATACGACGCCTCTATGACGAGGCCTTCCGGGAATCCATCATCCTGGGAATCTACGAGAACGGCGCCTTCTGCGGCCTGGCGGAATTCTATGGATTCCGGGATCCCAGCCACAAGATAAGCATCGGCTACCGGCTCCTCGAACGCCTCTGGGGCCGGGGTATCGCCTCGGAAACCGTGCGGATGATGGTAGACTATCTGTACAACATGACAGACATCGAGATCATCACCGCCAGCACCCTGCCGGAAAACACTGCCTCTGCGAACGTGCTCTTAAAGAACGGCTTCGACCTGGTGGTGTCCGGATCCGACGAAGACTGGGGGTATGAGAGGCCGCTGCCGACGGATAAGTGGATAAGGTGATGATTGCGATAAGATGAGACAAGAAAAAATGCACCCGCAACGGGTGCATTTTTTGTGGAAGAGATAGAACCCAGGAGAGTTCCTATCTGTCAGATGTCTTCAGAAAAGACAAAAAGGCCTGAAGTCACGCCACTGACGTGACCCGATTATCCGTACACTTTCTTATAGATAGCCGCCGCTTCCCAGGCGCTGTCGCCCTCAAACCAGAGGCCGTGGGTATAGAGCTCTTCGCCGACGATGGTGATATAACCGCCGTCGTTCAGGTCGCTTTCGTGCGAGTATTCGCTGCAGCCGCTGATGGTGAAGGTCGCCTGATCGGTCTGACCCTGTTCTTTGTCATAGGCGTAATCTCTCGTCAGAAGGGCCGTGCGGACGTCACCGGATTCATCCTTGGATACCATGTAGTGGTCTTTGTCTATCTTGGTAAGGGTGAACATTCCTTCCCAGGTCTGGCCGTTCCGGAACTGGTAGGTGCCGCTGTAGTCCTGCTCATAGGCGCCGAAGCTGCTGGTGTAGACGATGTTATTGTTGTTGATGTGGGAGACATCCCGGAGGCCGTATTGCTGCATCAGGGCATTGATGCCTGCCTGGTTTTTGATGGCTGCGAAGGATCCGGCGTGGGAACCTTCCAGGTCCAGCCAGGTTCCGTTGTACGTTCCCGACTTGTAGCGCAGCATGCCGTAATAGCCGTTATGATTGGTCTCGAGGCTGTAGTAATTGCCGGTTCCGTCCCGAACCAGGCCGTCGGTAATCATGTTGCCCCATTCATCGAGGAGATACCAGACATCCTTTCCATTTTCCGGAACAGCGTCATCGCAGAGCCAGGCGTTCACTACCCGGTTTCCGTGATTGTCTTCCACATACCAGCTGCCGTCGGACGACTGCTTCCAGAAGGAAGAGAAGGAAGCTGCAAAGGCGGGAATACTGGATGCTATGGCCAATGTGCCCGCCAGGGCTAAGGTGAGAAGGGTTCGTCTTTTCATAACTAAGACTCCTTTCTGTTTTGTGTCATTTCTTTCTGTCATCGCATTTGCTGCGTCTGAACCTGTCCGTTAGCTTATATTGTACCATGTTTTGCCGGGAGCGGCACCATTTTCCAGTTCTTTGGGCGGTGTGCAGAAGGGAGAGGGTGGAATGCCGGGGAAAATTGCGGTAAAATAAATGAAAATAACACTGGATGCTGGTTTATGAGGTGAGGCTATGAAAAAGGGATTCCATAGGATGTTTACAGCGATGTGTATGTTGTTTTGAAGAAGGAATAAGGGATTAGCGTCGCAGTTATGGACAAGAAATATATTGCATATGGCCTGGTGTTTCTGAATACGATTATTCAGCTGGCAAGCTGTTTCTGGTACAGTGATCTGCCGGGATTTGTCTGGACGCTGGCGGATTCTATCGTGATTCTGGTTCCGCTGGTTTTCGGACTGCGGATGGGATTGCTGAATCTTCTGCCTGTCGCTGTGTCTGAATTTGTGTGGTTTTTCAAGCTGGGCGTCCCCGGGCCGCTGCTCCATCTGGCGGCATTTACCGTCGCTGTCCTCCTTATGGCAGCGGCACATCGAAGACTCGCAGCAATGCCGGGGCAGAAGAAAGCTGTTCTGAGCGGCATCCTGTTTATCGCAGGTCTGGCAGGGGAAGAACTTCTCTATCGTGGTCTGCGGCTGCTGGTTCTGCAGAAACCGGTCAATTGGGACGCTTTTTACGGTGCGGTGTTCTCGCCGGTGGTCCTGATGGTTCTGCTGTTTGTTGTCTTCTTAAGCCGCCCGGACAGGAGGAAGGAGAATTATGAAGCATGATATGATGCGCAAATCGGTGAGGCGCCTGACAGCACTTATCATGGCGGCGATGTTCGTCTCTCTTGCAACTGGCTGCCAGACGACACCGCCGGCAGAGACGAATGTGTCAAATGCGTCAAATGTGTCAAATGTGTCAGCCGAGGTGAAGGAGAATGCCAGGGTCAGCTATCTTGGGCCCCAGGGTACATACACCGAGGAAGCGGCACAATTCTTCTTCCATGCGGCAGAATCTATGCTTCCGGAAGCGACCGTTCCCTTAGCCATAGCGGATGTGGTAGAAGGGAAAGCGGACTATGCGCTGATTCCCCAGGAAAATACCCTGGGCGGCGCGACGTTGAACTATATTGATGCGCTCCTCGCAGAAGAGGATATCTATGTGGTCGGAGAGGTCATCCTTCCGATCAGTCAGACCCTGATGGGCGTACCCGGAGCATCCCTGGATGATATCCGGGTAGTCTGTTCCCATGTCCAGGGCATCGTCCAGAGTGCCGAATGGAGGAAAGAGCATCTGCCGGATGCCAAAGTGCGGGAGATGGACAGCACCGCAGCCGCGGCAAGCTATGTCGCCGATACCGGAGATAAGACCATAGCAGCGGTCGCTGCCCCCGGTGCGGCAAAACTTTACGGCCTGGAGGTTCTGGCGGAAAATGTGCAGATAACCGACACCAACAAGACACGGTTTTACGTGCTTTCCTCCAACCCCGGCACAGAGGACGGGCATACGCGTGCTGTTTTTGTGGCTGTCTGTGAGGCAAACAGAATAGACGATATCATCATTGAGATCCACAATGCCGGGCTGGAGCTGGTCACCATTCACGACAGGCCGGAGGGAAGCAGGCTGGGGTCTTACCGGTACATTATCGAGGTGGAGAAGTCCGGCGAGATTTCGAAAAAGACTCTGGAGAGCATCGCAAAGATCCCCGAGGTCCGCTGCCTGGGAAGCTTCGAGGCGGTGGAGAAGAAGTGAGTTACTGATTTAAAGCCCCGATTGTCGGATTATCCGGCGATCGGGGCTGTTTTCAGGTGAGAAGTCCGGGAAAGAAGACCGCCTGACAGCATCTGGCAGTCCGGCGCGCAGCGCCGGCAGCGCCGGGGTCTGCCTCATGCTGTAAAGTTCGGCGCGCAGAGCCGGCAGTGCCGGGGCCTGTCTCATGCTGTAAGGTTGTAAAGCAGATCCGAATTGGGGCTGGATGTCGTGAGATCTGCTGAAAATCCAGGGCGTTCAGGGAAAAAGGAAGAATAGCAGATCTTATGTGCGCTTTGATGCCGCGAGATCCGCAAGAGCCTTCTTTGACGAGTCAAGGATTGCAGGGTAGAAAGGAAAAATGCAGATCTGATGTGTGCCCGCGTGCCGAGAGATCGGAAAAACTCTGCAGAAACTGCAGGAAGCGAGGAAAAATTGCAGATCCGGAGAGCAGATGTAGGCCAAAGGATCTGCAGTCGGCACTGACATACCAGCAGGACTGTCATTCCAAGGAAACTGACATCTCAACCGCCCAGCAGGACTGACATTCCGACGGAACAGGCACAATGCTTCAGAGCAGACGAGATGCTTCGGTACGGACATGATTCGTAAGAAAAGCGAAAGCTGGTGCTCAATTGACTTTATACCGGCGAAATGCTACAATAATCAGCACAATCATCTTGGGGCAGTACCGGTTTCGACAGGGACTGTGCAGCTGGTGAAGCTATCCGTATGCAATGCGTTAAATGGCAAACTTAAAATTAAACGCAAATAACAAAGAATTTGCTCTTGCTGCTTAATTGCAGCTTGTGTCGGCCTTAGCGCACTCACACGCTGAGAATCCGGCATCGACTTTGTGAGAAACGACGACGGGAAGGTTCCGCACCGCCGGGCGTATAAGGAACTACTGAACTTCTGAGGGTGTCCTTCCCCGCAGGACAGAGGGAATGTCAAATGACGGACTATGATAGTAGAAGAACAGGGAATCGGTTTTTGGACACGGGTTCGACTCCCGTCTGCTCCACTCGAGGCGGAACAGACGAACCGCTATCCAAACTTTGTTTTAGCGGTTCTGAAGTTCACGTTTTGTATGATTTTTGAGGCGAAAATCCTTGAAATGTTCGATGTAGAGCGGTTGGACATCACTTTTTCAACTATCAGGGCTTGGATTCTAAAAAGATATGGAGTTATTGTAAGCAATTCATCGATTAGTCAGGTTAAGGAAAAGTGCGGTATAGATGAGTTCAAGCTTGATATGAAAATCGAATGTGAATGTGAGAATCTTACAGAAAAAGAACAATATGTACTAATGGCATTAAAGCATTTTAAGGTCATCAAATGAAAAAGAAAACCGGCAAACGGGATTTTACCTGTCTGCCGGTTTTCTTTTGAATAATTGAGATATAAAATGCCACAAACGCCACAAATGTCACAAGAACTCCGATGTAAAGATTTTATTCTATCTACGTGTGAGGATCACCAGATCCAGTAGGTTTTCTTCTCCTCACACGCATGGGTAATACGATGAATCCATTTTCATCTCTGTGAACACCCGGATTCTTCTGCGATAAGGCTTGGAACATCTTGTCCTTGAAGTCGTTTTCCATTTCTTCTGGCGTCATTTTCTTTTTGCTGTTATCTTCCATAATCTGTATTCCTTTCTTTTGAAGAGTTTAGTTTACAAATAACTAATCTGTCAAATGCGATACTGATTCTTGAGAGCCTCAATGGTACGGGTCAGCGTTGTGGTCTTGCCGGCACCCGGCGAAGACATCAGGTTCAAAAGAAAGACGCCCTTTTTGTGAAGCTCCTCGCGAAGTAGATCTGCCTCCCAGTCGTTGTCTTCGTAGACACTTTTTTAATCTCTATGATATGGACTGATTCGTCTGACATGATTTTGTATCCTTTCTAGTTCTATGATGCAGATGTCTGATAGAATAACCCGTCTATAGTATACACAATCAAAAAAACTTGTAACCTTTTCCCCGGAATGTTGTCATACAATATGTAAGGCAAAAAGGAGGTGAAGCAGGTGACCGATGAACAGATCATCGACCTTATGACTGCGCGGAACGAACAGGCGCTGACGGAGGTCGAGACCAAATACAGCCGCCTTTGCGAGAGCATCACAAGGCGTATTTTAGGTGATGAGGAGGATGCCAAAGAGTGTGTCAACGATACTCTGATGGCACTATGGAATGCGATTCCGCCCAACAGGCCCAAGAGCCTGGGAGCCTATGCGGCTAAGATCGCCCGCAATCTGGCATTGAATCGATACAAGGCTGCCAATGCGAAAAAGAGAAGGAGCAATGCAGTAGCTGTTTCGCTGGAGGAACTGGCAGAGTGTCTGCCTGATGGCCGGGATACGACGCCGGATACAGCTGCGGCAGCGTTTGTCGGAGAGGTAATCAACGCGTTTGTGGCAGGGCTTCCCAAGAGGGAGAGAGTCTTGTTTGTAAGGCGGTATTTTTACCTGGATTCCGTAAGGCAGGCTGCCGGCTATGCGCAGATGACGGAAGGCAACGCGAAGACGACGCTGTACAGATTACGGAAGTCGTTAAAGAAAGCATTACAGAAAGAGGGTCTACTATGAAGAAGATGGAATTACTGGAGGGAATCGGGGAAATGGATGAAGCGTGGATTGCGGAGGCCGCTCGGCCTGTGAAAAGAATCGGTATGAAACGGCATCTGCTTCGGGTGGCTGCGGCAGCGGCAGCCGTATTGGCGATCAGTGTCATTATTCCGAACCTGAACGCAGAGGCTGCTGATGCAATGCAGAGGCTGCCGGTGGTGGGTAGCTTTTTTAAGGCGGTCACCTTCCGTCAGTACAGCTATTATGACGCGAAGCATGAGGCAAATGTAGAGCAGCCGTTCATTGAAAATGCTGACGAAGCCGTCAATAAGGATATAGATCAGGCGGTGACGCGGGCCATTGATGACTTCAAGCAGGCAGCCGCAGGAGATGGCTACGCAGGCATGAATGTGGACTATGAGGTGGTTTCCGAAACAGAGCAATATTACTGTCTCCGCTTGGCGTTTGAGGAGACCGCGGCCGACGGCTACGAATACTCATCGTATTACGTGCTTGACAGGAAGTCCGGTCAACAGGTGGATCTGATGACGTTTTTGGATACAGACGATAAGGTTCAGGCAGCAAATGAGGCCATCGTCCGTCAGATGAAGGATGAGATGGCAGCGGATGACAGCAGGTCTTATTTTGTGGATGATGTCGATGATTTTGAGGGCAATTTTACAACGGTTACCAAAGAAACGCAATTCTATGTCAAGGATGCCCGGACTATCGTGGTCTGTTTTGCCGAAGGTGAAGTGGCACCCTACTATATGGGAGAATGCCGATTTGAGATATCGTTGGAAGATGTAGGGAAAGGTCACTAAAAGTAAATTCAACTTTGAAAGAGTAAATTCCATCTTGTAAGATTAAATTCTACAGGGTGGAATTTTCTTTTTATGAAAATCATAGATTTTAGTTATTTTTTCTGATATAGTAAGCAGCCGTTCCAAAACCGTCAATGCCAACTGGGTTCTTATCCATGCCCTTGCATACAACATCTTTAACTGGTTCAAACGATTGACATTGCCGGCAAATATGCGTAAGCAATGCGTTGATACCATACGGCTTAAGCTGATAAAGATAGCTGCAAAAGTGGTAAAAACAGGCAGATACATTTATTTCAAGTTAGACAACAAGAACGTATGCTTGAAGATAGGGAACAGGAAGTAAACAAAAGAGAAGCAAAGATGCAAAGCTTTTTAGGATCAAGCATTGGAAAAAAAGCAATGCAGGAATATGTTGGTGAAGCGCAGAATGCCGGTTCAGAAATGATCTCACGGAGGGGTAAACATGCAGGAAAAATCAAAGTTACCAATGAACAAGAACTCGGACAGTAAGTACGAGAAAGGTATTTTAGATGGCACAGAAGATATTCTTACAGAAAAGAATTTGTCTTGCATTTGTTCTTGGGCGGATAGTATTGATTATCAGATATTCAGGGAAGAACGGGATTGGCACCTTAAATCGTTATTATGCGATTTTGATAAACCACCATATAATCATCAGGAAAAGCTACTGGAAGTTAAAAGAAAAGTTTTTCAAGTTCATGAGGCATATGTGGATAAACTTCGAAGCTACAGGGATGAATTGAATTCTTTTATTGTAGATTGTTATGCCAAGATGGAGTATCTGGATGACGAAGACGAAAAAGAGTGGTAAGAGTACAGAATGGAGTGTGTGAAAGTTTTTCTGTAAATAAGATATCCTAAGATAATTGACGAGCTGTATGGCGGTAAGATTACCGTTGTCCAGTTCGCTTTGACTATACCTAATCCCATTGATTTCGTCAAGAATTATGATAAATTTGGTATATAATTATATTCCAGTATAAACGGTTAAGCAAATTGGGATTTGAAGGAGTATCACTATGTGGTTTTTATTAGCGCTTGGTTCGGCAATCTTTGCCGCACTGACATCAATATTGGCAAAGATAGGAATTGAAGGTGTCGGATCGAATCTGGCTACTGCAATCCGTACGATGGTTGTTGTTATCATGGCATGGGGAATGGTATTTATTACTCATCAGCAAGCCGGAATAAAAGACATTAGCCAGAAATGCTGGATTTTCCTGATTCTGTCCGGCATTGCTACTGGTGCCTCATGGCTTTGCTATTACAAGGCCTTGCAGATGGGAGACGCTTCAAAAGTCGTCCCGATTGATAAGTTGTCCGTTGTCATTACGCTGATACTGGCGTTTGTTTTTCTGCATGA
>Ga0256407_10005313_pt1 | contig 20773 bp, 14 predicted proteins | sample RumenRJG_04DNA_FD_193489 | JGI IMG/M metagenome (GOLD analysis project Ga0256407, IMG submission 193489) | Bovine rumen microbial communities from Lethbridge, Alberta, Canada - RJG_04 | ecosystem: Host-associated > Mammals > Digestive system > Stomach > Rumen | place: Canada: Alberta... | reverse complement strand
TGTATTCGAGGATGTTTTCGACATAGAGCTTATGTTTTTTCTTTTTGCCCAACGAGTGGATGATGCTTTCTGGATTACTCACGTAGTAATACAGCAGAATCTTGACTTCTCCCACCTTGCCTGCAACTTGTATCATACTGAGAAAGAATACCCCATCCTCAAACAGAATCATATCTGTGGGGAATCTCAGATGATGTTTCATCAACAATTCCCGCCTTGTAATATATTTCCACGGGGTGTAGTTGATCTTGTGGCGTGGTGTCGACATGAAAGCCTTGCCGCTTTCCCATGTCTTCAGACTATCCAAATCAAAAATATCCCTACTTGGAACAATGCCATTTTTCACATCAAGCATTTCAAACATCAGCATATCAAGCTTGTTTGTTTCAGCTATCTGGCATATGCATCCCAGACGGTTCTCCACGATGAAGTCATCACTATCGCAGAAGAAAACATATTCACCACGGGCCATCTCAAGCCCTCTGTTTCTCGCGGCGCCCTGCATGGCATTCTGTTGCCTCACGTATTTGATGAAATCGTATTTTTCCACATATGATTTTAATATCGAAATATCATTGGTGGACCCATCATCCACAACTATAATCTCGTAATCATTATGGGGTATGTCTTGATGAATCAAAGAGTCGAGGCAACGCTCTATCCATTGTTCTGCGTTGTAATATGGAATGATGATACTAAGTCTCATTTTGAACTAGATAAGGGTGGTACAAAAACTTTTTTTAATAGGAAAAGCGTCACTTTAGCACTCACGATAATATGGCGTTTGAGTTATTTTGTTACCATGAGGATATTTCCGATTAGATGTAACATCTATCTTCTCTCGCCACTCCACCAAAGCATCATGTTCTTCTATCCAACTCCATGAAGGATTGGGCACCATATAGTCAGGCCCATACCTGAAAGCACAAAATTCCTCAGCATTTGCAGGAACGTAGACTTCAATATTTTCGAAAGGCACTTTTCTACGCTCTCGGGAAAAAGGCACCTCAATCCTTCTAGGCAAACGTTGATTTTCCTTCATCCCATCCTCATATAGGAAATCGCAACAATAAGGGTATTGATTAATGGGAGGATAAAAGTAAAAAATATCAATCCTCACGCCACGATACTCGAAAGTATCCTCCCTTCCCAATTTCCCTTCATCCACCATATGTTCGAAGACCCAAACAAATCCGGCTTTTTCCAATTCCTGGATAATGGAAGGTGTAAAGTCATCTATCCACACCGCAGTATCAATATCCAAATCATGCTTGATGAAACCATGTTCACGAATAGCTCCTAGAATTGAGCCGAAAGCGAGTGTATACTCCACACCCGCTCTCCTCATGCTATCATCGAATAATGTCAGGGCTTCCAAAGCATATTCCTGGAAAATCTTGTTCTTCCGTTTCCTTTCCTTTTGGTATACATATGACGTCAAAGGCCTAAAAAAAGGCGCTATAACCATATGTAAACGAGGATACCTGAGAGACAGGCCTTTCAATATTTTCAGCAAATTCCCTATCATTTCTATTGTTTCATTTTATCCACTTGTCCAAGTGTGTGAGCGACAACATCAGATTGCGTTCCTGCCTGTTTGCAAAGAAAGCGAACAAGCAAACTATGCTGGCCAAAATGATAAAAGCATACTCAACGATGATTCTTGGAAAGCCTGTCGGCATCATACGACCGATGAGTATTGGTCCCCAAATGGTAAGAACCACAGTCAACAATATACGGATGACAACCTCGTCAAAATATGATTGTAATTTAAAAACAGGAATGAGGCGCCTAAGCACCACCAAACCAATAGTGGGGATAATCACGGAGAAAATAATACATATTACATAAACGCCCTGAACGGTGCCACCCATTTTCAGATAGAGGTATGCAACAGGTAGAATAAGAATGAGTGTCAAAGAGCCAGAAATCTGGTAGAGTTTCATTTTTCCTGTAGCATGAACGACACAAGATATTGCCCCATTGATACTGCTCAGAACCGACATTACAAAAATCAAGATAACCAAGATATTGGTATACTGAGGAACATTCTCAAGCCATAAGTCGAGCACGAAATCAATATTGAACAAAATCGGTAGGGAGACCACATAGAAAACCAGGAAGCTGAACTTGCTCAGCGTGAACATCAAAGCAATGCTTCTTTTTGTGTTGCCTTGAGCATAGGATTTCACGATTTGAGGACGCATGGAGATGCCGAATTGATTGAAGACATGAAGACCTGTCATTACTTGATACGACACTGCTCTTGCCGCATTGACCACTGGCCCAAAAAACAAGTTGGTCAGCACATTGATACCCTGGGTGTAAATCAAGCTAGCGAAAGTGCCAAAAACATTCCATCCTGAAAAGCCCAACATCTCTCTCACCACATCAAGTTGAGGTCTTCTCAAAGACAAGAACCTGAACTTCACTTTCGAATAAGTATAAAACATCAGGATATTTACGACAGAAATAAGGGTCATCAAGCATGCGTAAAAAATCAAGTGGTCATAGTCGGCATAAGGAAGCACCAAAGCGATGGCCAATTTCATCAGCACATCCACAATCGACGTAATAGCATAAAAACCCATCTCTTCTTTTGCGATGACAAGTGCCATGTAAGGCACTTGCAAGATGGCTAGCACAAACTGTAAAATGGCCAACTGAAAGATCACATTGGCTGCGTAAAGCCTGCCATCAGGAATCACCATCTTGTTGTTGACATACCACAATCCGACTGCCTCACAAAGTATCACAAGTACCAGCGAGAGACATATCTGTATATAAAAAGAAGAACAGTAGATTTTCAGAGTTCCCTCATCGCCATTCTTTCCCAGTTCAAAGTTGTAGAAACGCTGGGTAGCATTGGCCAAGGAAGACGTGAGAAAAGAGAACATCGAGACAAAACCACATACCACATTGTATGTGCCATAGTCCTCTACACCAAGTACTTTCAATACGACCCTGGTGGTGTAGAGTGAAACCAATAGCACGAACAGCATCCTGGCTGCCAAATAGAGGGTGTTTTTGGTCACCCTTCTACTGTCTTCAGATACTGCTGCCATAAAGTAAAAAAACGGCTATGCGATGATGTCGTTGATATACCAATCGAAAAGCCTTTGTATGCCCTCGTCAATCTCCACCTGATGATGCCATCCAAGCGAATGGAGCTTGCTCACGTCGATGAGCTTGCGTGGCGTGCCGTCGGGCTTGCTGGCATCCCATCTCAATGCGCCTTTGAAACCGATGGTCGAAACCACCTTCTCGGCCAGTTGGAGGATGGTGAGTTCCTTGCCCGTGCCCACATTGATGTGGCAGTTGCGTATCTCACGACTATCAGGGGCATAGGTGTCCTTGAAATCGACATTCAAAAGCACATAGACACTTGCGTCGGCCATATCCTCGCTCCACAAGAACTCGCGCAGGGGCGAGCCTGTGCCCCAAAGGGTGACCGCCTCAGGGGTGATGCCATATTTGGACAGCACCTGGAGTATGGCCTCCTCGGTGGCACTGCCGTCAACGCCCTCTACCGGCCGGCGGTCAAGGTCGCGGCGCACGCTGTTCCAGTCGGCCTCATTGAGGCATTTGGCCAGATATACCTTGCGAATCATGGCAGGCAGCACATGACTGTTCTCCAAATGGAAATTATCGTTTGGGCCATAGAGGTTGGTGGGCATCACGGCAATATAGTTGCATCCATATTGCAGATTGAAGCTCTCGCACATCTTGAGGCCTGCAATCTTGGCGATGGCATAAGGCTCGTTGGTGTATTCGAGCTCGGAGGTCAGCAACGCATCCTCATGCATGGGTTGTGGGGCCATTCGGGGATAGATGCATGTGGAGCCAAGGAACAGCAACTTTTTCACGCCATGGCGGAAACTCTCGCCTATCACATTCTGCTGTATCTGCAAGTTCTCGTATATGAAGTCGGCCCGATAGGTGAGGTTGGCCATGATGCCGCCCACATGTGCTGCAGCCAGCACCACTGCATCGGGCTGTTCCTGATCGAAGAAAGCCTTCACTGCCACGCCGTCGAGCAGGTCGAGTTGGGCATGGGTGCGCCCTACCAAGTTAGTATATCCCCGCTTGAGCAGGTTGTTCCAAATGGCCGAGCCCACCAACCCGCGGTGGCCGGCCACATAGATTTTCGATTGTTTGTCGAGCATGATGAGGATATTTTGAGTTATTCGGGCATCTTGGCCTTGAGATACAGTTTTCTCACGAATTTCATGTCGTGCTCCACCATGATCCTGATGAGCTCACGGAAACTGGTCTTGCGGGGATCCCATCCCAGTTGGTTCTTGGCCTTTGTGGGATCGCCAAGAAGCTGCTCCACCTCGGCCGGACGGAAATATTTCGGGTCGACCTCTACAATCACACGCCCAGTGGCCTTGTCGACACCTTTCTCATCAACGCCCTCTCCTTGCCATTCGAGGGAGATACCTACGGCCTCGAAAGCCAAGGTGGCGAACTCCCTCACCGTGTGATATTCACCCGTGGCAATGACGAAGTCGTCAGGTTTGGGTTGCTGCAGGATAAGCCACATGCACTCGATGTAGTCTTTGGCATATCCCCAGTCGCGCAGTGAGTTAAGATTGCCCAAGTAGAGTTTGTCTTGGAACCCCTGCACGATACGTGCGGCGGCAAGTGTGATTTTTCGGGTGACGAAGTTCTCACCACGACGCTCGCTCTCGTGGTTGAAAAGGATTCCGTTGCAGCAATACATACCATAGCTCTCACGGTAGTTCTTCATTATCCAGTAGCCATAAAGTTTGGCTACCGCATATGGAGAGCGGGGATAGAAGGGAGTTGTCTCGCGCTGTGGCACCTCCTGCACCAGTCCGAAGAGCTCGGAGGTGGAAGCCTGATAGATACGGCAGGTCTTCTCGAGCCCCACTATCCTGACAGCCTCGAGCAGGCGCAGCACGCCCACGGCGTCGGTGTCGGCAGTGTATTCGGGAACATCAAACGACACCTTCACATGGCTCTGAGCAGCCAGATTGTATATCTCGTCGGGCCTCACCTCTGCCATGATACGAATCAGCGACGACGAGTCGGTCATGTCGGCCCAGTGCAAGTTGACAAGCCTTTGCTTCTTCATGTCTCTCACCCACTCATCGAGATAAAGATGCTCGATGCGTCCGGTATTGAAAGAAGACGAGCGCCGAAGCAGTCCGTGCACCTCATAGTCTTTCTCAATAAGAAATTCGGCCAAGAATGATCCATCCTGGCCGGTAATACCTGTAATCAGCGCTTTTTTCTTGTTCATTGTGGTCTTTATTCTGAGTATTGTGATATTCTTTGTTCTTCGGAAAGTTTGCAAATAAGCAGTGTGCCATCCTTCTCGGCAATGATATACCCATCGAGCCCTTGCACTACTACCTTATGCTCCTCTGTGGTGTGAATGATGCAATTATGGGTATCGAAAAGAGAGATATTGGGTCCTATCTTGGAATTGCCATAGAGGTCTTTGGGTGTCTGTGCCAAAAGCGAACCCCAGGTGCCCAGATCGCTCCAACCGAAATCGGATGGACAAACAAAAATCTCAGATGCCTTCTCCATAATAGCATAGTCGACGGATATGCTCTCACAGTCGGGGTATTTCTGGTTGATGAGTTCCTGTTCCTCTGGTGTGCCATAATAAGGCAACATATTCTCGAAAATCTTGGAGAGTGATGGCATATAAACCCTGAAAGCATTGACGATGGTGCTCACTCTCCAGATGAAGATGCCTGCATTCCAAAAATAGCTCTTGTCGCGGATATATTTCTCAGCTGTCTGCGCATCAGGTTTCTCACGGAAGGAGTCGACACGGAATATTTCCTTATTACGGGGCGAACTGACCGAGAGGTCGGCTTGTATATAGCCATATCCCGTCTCCGGACGCGTTGGCTTCATCCCCAGCGTGACAATGGCGTCGGTCTCACCGGTGAATTCGAGACAGGAACTGATGATACGTCTGAATTCGGACGTATTGGTGACCACATGGTCGCTTGGAGATACCACGACATTGGCCTTGGGGTCGATTTTCTTGATTCGCCAACTCACATAGGCGATGCATGGGGCCGTATTGCGGCGGCATGGTTCGCTAAGGATGTTCCCCACAGGTATCTGGGGCAGCTGTTCGTGAACGACATCCGCATATTTGGCATTGGTGACCACCCAGACATTACTGGGTGGGCAAATGCCCTCGAAACGCTCGAATGTGAGTTGAAGGAGTGTTTTCCCCACTCCCAGGACATCAATAAACTGCTTGGGACGGTCGGGGGTGCTCATGGGCCAGAACCTGCTGCCGATGCCCCCAGCCATAATGACCAAATGATTATTATGAGATGCCATAATTATAACGAGTTAATATGGTAATGGATATGGATAAGTAGAGTATAGCCTCTCAAGTTAGTCTTTGTGTGTCTCTTTTTCCTTCTGTTTCCTGTAAATGAATTCCTTCACGTCGCGGTAGGGCATCCATATGGCATGTCCTGGGAAATGCTTAAACAAGCGCAACCTGAATGATTCAAGAACCCAGAACCTTTTCAGGTGTCCCTCCACATCATCGAGCTTGTCGTGGAGCCTCTCCTCATATTTTCCGAAGTTGCCGGCAAAGAGTATCTCGTCGAGCAAGAATTCGCCCTTCTTCCTGCTGGGCTTCGTAAAGAGATATTTACTATCCAACCCCAGCACCTCTGTCTGCACATACATCATGGCCCTGGCGAAACCGTGAAGGTTGAACCGTTTGAGAAGAGCGATAAGTTTTTTGTCATCATCGGGGGTAGCCCCTTCGTCGCGGCGCTTGTGAAGCAGATAGAAATAGTCGACAATTTGCCGCAGTCCTATGCCCTCGTTAATGAAATGGCGGAAAACGTGATTGAGCTGATAGAAGGTATTGAACTCGTTGGTGGGCACATAGAATGAATACTTGCCATCGGGAGAGGTTGCCTTGTTGACGAATTGCGAGGGTGCCACCTCGTCGAAATAAGCCCATAGTGCCTTTGTCATCCGCTTGTTATAGAAGCGCGACGGCCTGAAATGCACTTCTACCTCGGCATCACCAAACATCGGGAAATGCACATGAAGTGAGGATGCAGGATTTTTGTAATATTTGGTAGTGAAGGCAAGTATTTCGTCACGTGTGCCCTCAAGCCAGATATCCACGTCACCACTTGTACGCAAATAGGGGTCAGGATACATGATGGCATTGCCCTGTCCCTTGAGAATGCAATTGCGGAAGCCATTCTCCAGAAACCATTCAGATGCTTTCTGTGTACGGCCAAAGAGGATTTCGTTTTTTTTCCTCAACTTCAGGTCCTCGAACATCCATTCCATCACATCGTCGTCGGTGGGCTTGTTGCCCTTGAAGTCAGCGATGGCAAGCTTGCCATCCCTCATGAGCACAGTGGGGATGAAAAGGCCCAAAATGGCTTGTTTCTTGCCAAAATCCATCAGGTCGTGCCATTTGATTGTGGCGATGCCCTCTGGCACCGGACAATTGGAATTGAGGCAGAACTTAAGGAATTCGAGGTATTTTGTAGACTCTTCCATAGTCAATACTATTTAATGTTTCAGGATTTTGCACAAAGTCATGAATATAATCTTAAAATACTCTACCAATGTGCGGTTGTTGATGAAGTTCAGATTGTACTCAATCTTCTTGGGCATGATCTCATTGACATACATCTCTTCGGGGTCTTTGGCCTGCCCGAGAAGCTCATTCTCGTTGGAGAATGCGATGGAGGCGTAGTCGGTAATGCCCGGCTTCACCGAGAGCACAATACGTTGCTCAGGGGTGTAGAGACGCACATAGCGCTCCACTTCTGGCCTAGGGCCTACCAAGCTCATATCACCAATGAGCACATTCCATAATTGTGGCAACTCATCAATCTTGTATTTCCGGATGTAGTAACCCACCTTCGTGATACGGCTGTCGCGGCCACCCACGGTGATGAGATGGCCCTTGTCAGAGCCACGCCTCATGGAGCGGAACTTATAGAGTCGGAAGGGCACACCATCCTTGCCTATGCGTTTCTGAGAATAGAAACCAGGTCCCTTACTCTCCGTCCTGACCAGCACATAAACAAGCAGCAACAGGGGGGAAAGCAGGATAAGTCCGATGGAAGAGAGCAGGATGTCGAAAAACCTTATCATCCGCCGTGGTTTACGATGGATTGGTAAGCTTCTATGACTGTCTTGGCAACAAACCTCACCTTCTCGTCATCGAGCTGGGGATAGACAGGCAATGAAATCTCATGGGCATAATTGCGATAGGCCACCGGGTAGTCGTTAATGTCGTAACCCAACGACTTGTAGTAGGTAAGCATAGGCAGCGGCACAAAATGCACGTTGACAGCCACCTCGTGACGGGAGATCTCGCTAATCATGTCGTCGCGCTGCTGCTCTGTGATATCTTTCACCCGCAAGGCAAACACATGGCATGAGCTCTGTCTGACATCGATATGGGCCGGAGGCAGTATGGCCCAGTCGTAAGCCGAGAAGATTTCGTTGTAGGTACTGAAAATACGCTTGCGCTCAGCCAACAACTTGTCATACTGGCGAAGTTGGGCCAGTCCGATGGCAGCATTGACGTCTGCCATGTTTACTTTCATTCCCCTTCCCACGATGTCGTATCTCCAACCACCGGCCTGGCTCTTGGTGAAAGCGTCCTTGGTCTGGCAGTTGAGTGTCATGAGCCTCAACTCCTTGTAGAGTTGCGCATTATCGAAAGGTGCGGGCATGTTGAAACAAATGGCGCCGCCCTCGGCTGTCGTGACATTCTTCACGGCATGAAGCGAGAAAATAGCGATGTCGGTCTGGGTGCCAACCTTCTTGTTGTTGTAGCAAGCTCCAATAGAATGGGCAGAGTCGCTCAGTACGAGAATCCTGCCCAGTTTCTCCTGAACCTCACTGGTGGGTCTGAACATGGCCTTTATCTCAGGCGAGTTGACCACCTGCATGATGGCATCGTAATCGCAAGGATATCCTGCGATGTCGACGGGTATAATGGCCTTCGTGCGTGGTGTGATGGCTTTCCTCATGGCCTCGACCGAAATATTGAAGTCGTTGCCAGAGTCGACCATTACCACCTTGCCACCGGCCCATAACACCGACGTGGCCGTGGCACAATAGGTATACGCAGGGATGATGACCTCATCGCCTGGCTGGAGTCCAAGCCAACGGAGCATCATGATGGTGCCCGAAGACCATGAATTCACACACAGCACCGCCTCGGCTCCATTCAGATTTGCGATTTCAGCCTCCAAGGCCTTTACCTTCGGGCCTGTAGTAATCCATCCTGAACGCAGCGAGTCGACCACTTCGTTGATGACGTTATCGTCAACATAGGGGGGAGAAAAAGGGATTTTCATGTATCTATGTTTTTATTTTCTCTAATATAATCTTAGGCTATTCCTACTTTATCCAAGGATATTTCACTTTGCACGACTCCAAATGCAGGAAATACACCATCAAGTAAAAATAATTCATCTTTGTAATATAGGATACAGAGCCATAATCGGTAAAGAACTTGATGATAAGGAGCACCAACACGAGATTGCACATATCATCGATTTTATAATATTTCCGTTCCTTCCACAGCAAATACAAGAATATGGAATAATAGGAGACAAGGGCGAAAATGCCTCCACACGCAGCCAACTCCACATAATTGTCGTGAAGGTATGTGTTCTCACCAAACTCCTCATTGGTAAGGAAATAGGAACAACCCATACCCATACCAAACCAAGGGGTCTTGGCAAATTGGGCCCATCCAAGATCACGGAGTTCAATTCTCGCCTGTGTTGAAGCATCTATCTCGCCTTCTTCAGTAAATTGTGCAAGAAAACCCATCATTCTGTTGGTAACACCTTCCATGACGGATGTCGACGAAAAGAGCAAAATGATGATAAAAAACACCAAGACAATCCCTACAAACCTCATTAAAGGCAAAAGGTTTCTCTCTTTGCTCCTCAAGTATTTCAAAAAGAACAACAATAACACGCCTAAAACAATCATGCCCACTCCTTTTCGGCTCTGAGAGCTGAGAACAAAGAAAATAGTGGGAAAGATAAGCAAATCAGACCATGCCCTCCTCCTCCTGAATAGGATGAAAAACGTATTGATAATCACCACGGTAGAGGCGAGCATGGACAAGGTGTTGATATTATTGAAGGAGTTGGAGAGACGCCCTTCATCACTGGAAAGGTCGGCTACCCTATCAACACCATAAAACAAGTAACAATAGAAGACTACTATATATCCAACCCACATGATCAATTTCATCAACTGCGTCACATCATTGAATTTCTTGAAATGACAATACATGATGCTCAGGCAAATCAATAGGTACAATATCGTGTTACCGTTTGATATGGCATTGTGGTAATTGAGGGCCCACATCGAATTGGCATAACAATACAGGCAAAATTGAAAAATAAACACATGGAATGCATGAAACTCCAACTTGTAATTGGAAAGTACCAAGAACAAGATAATTATGGCAAAAAGCACATACATACCGCTTCCGACTGTGGCCAAAAAGTATGTGGTCATCACAAACAGAGCGGCCAGTATCAGCAAAATCCGGTCGTTGGTTTTTGATCTTACATAATATGGCATAAACTCATCTACAACTTATGAGGAGGAGGAGATAGCACCACCTTACGGTTCTCCCCAGCCAAATGAAAAAAGTCACCCATTTGCAATGATGATAGACGCTCAAGCAATTCAACCATTGTGCAAAAGGCAAAAACAGCAATATATTATTGATTGTGAACTAATTAAACCAAGAGAAGCAAACAGTATGACTGAAGTTGAGCACTATGTCTGGGCAATTCGAAATGTAAGCGCACAACTCACCTTCTTCGCTTTTATTAGAAAAAAACGAAGTGTGAGGACGCAGAAATAATGAATTGCAAACACCGCCTTGGAGACATCATATGTCAACGAAAACCCACAACATACCTTTATATCCATATTTGATGAATATCTACAAGGCAAGCATGAATTTCACACATATTCTTCTCGCAGCGTTCACAGTCAACTGCTATATTGCTTTCGAGGCACAAAGGTAAGAAAAAAAATCATTTTATATATAAAATCAATACTTTTTTTTCTTTCAGGCAAGCAATTTCGCAGTTTTCCAAAGAGAATGGCTCGTTGCAAGACACCACTTCAATGATTTTGGCTGCACAGTTGGCTCATCAGGGCCAGATCCTCTTTGTAGGTCACCTTGATATTGGTGGTATCGCCCTCTACAATGAAGACTGGTACATCTGGCATGTATTTGGCAACCACGCCACAATCGTCTGTGGTAACAAAAGCAGGATCGAGCAAAGCTTTCTCATAAGCCTGCCGGATAACCCCCTGGCGGAAGCACTGTGGAGTCTGCATATTGCGGAGTGTGCTGCGCGCAGGAGTAGCCACAATACATCCTCTCCCATCGACCTGAACGATGGTGTCGGTGGTCTTCACTGCCACACCTACGGCATCGTAGTTGGTCATAGCCGCCACGCAGTCATCGATGATGCGTTGGCTTACCATGGGTCTCACGCCATCGTGCAGGAGCAACACATCAGACGAACCGGAATAGGCATTGATGGCTGCAAGGCTCGAGTCGTAGCGCTCCTTGCCTCCCTCGAGAATCTTCCGCACCTTCACAAAACGGTTACGGGATACGATCTCGCGCATCTTCTCTATGTAATTGGGGTTCGACACAATGACAATCTCATCGATATGAGGATTACGCTCGAAAGCCTCTATCGTATAGGTGATGATTTCCTTGCCATCAACTTCAAGAAATTGTTTGGGCAATGCGGCTCCGAGACGTGAGCCACTGCCACCTGCCAGGATAACTGCGATATTCATGGTTATGTGATGTTTTGTAAGAAAAAATCCTAAAATATAACTACGGTTCGATTGAATGGTCATTCATGATTATCCCTGCAAAGGGCAAGATTGATTTTCTCACCAAAATGCTCGTCTGTCATTGCAAACCACCACTCCAGTGTTGCCCGCGTTGTGGGTGGTCTTCAGCACAAACTTAACAGGCAAGATACTGATACCTATGTCGTCGGCACTATCTCAAATGGCTAATACATGGGCCACATATACATATCCCAGAGTCTTTGATATCATTTTTTGACAGCAAGATTGTCGACCATCTCCGTGAGCCGTTGTTAACACTGATGCAACTTCAACCACTGCAATTTCTCTTCCATTGTGCGAGGATGCTTTAAATCAAGCCTTCGTCCCATGGAGAAGTAGAATTGTAAACATAAATACAACTAATCAGGAAAGAGTGGTGAAAGGCGGAACGGCACCCTCGAAAGATAATCCCTCAGACTCTTATTCATGTATTTCAGTTTAATTATGCTGCAAAATTAAACAAATAATGCTTATCATCTTAATTAAATGACAAAAAAGAATCTAATTGTGTCGCAATTTCAATTTCGAGAAAAGAACTATCAAAGCCAGCGTCTCGCCCATGACCCACATTGAGCCAAAATTAAAAAACACATAATCGGCCACCCTGAACGAGGTAAAAGAAGGATGCATAAAAAGGCAGTTCTCTATGAGCTGTACCAAATCGAATCCCAAGACCACCAAAGCGCAATAATGCCAAGGCCATTTGACCTTTTTAGAGTCCTGCACATGACCTGCTACAACTGTGGCAACGACGGCAATGGCATCATACCCAACTATAGTTCACCCGCGATTTAATTGACACCCTCCGAAAAAGCGGGGCCATGCATTAACAAACACCAACAGGTTATGCTATCGCCATGCCTGATGAAAAGTGGATTTATTTTTGGTAATTTAATCGGTTTGCATTACTTTTGCATCATCCACAACCATTTATAGTTATGAAAACATCAGCTTTGTTTTTGGCACTTGTGCTATCCACCATCCTGCCTTCCAGCAAATCAATGGCCATGGAAAACACGTTTTCCGCCAGCTCACCTGCTATCAGTTATGTAGGCAGAACGCTGGTCAATGACGACGAGTCGGTAAGCTACGACTGGACTGGAGTCTACATGGAAACCTCTTTCTGGGGCAGTCAATTCATCATCTTGGTGTCGGAAGAAGGTACAAGTTACCACAACATCTTCATCGACGGACAGTGGACAAAGAAAATCAAGATAGAGGGAACCACCCCACAGCGCGTGGTCCTGGCCACTACGAACGACAAACGTTGGCACAAGATTCGCTTGCAGAAATGCACTGAAGGACAATACGGACGGGTGACCATCCATCAGGTCGTTCTCCCCAAGGGCGGACAAATAGCCCCCGTGAAGCGCAAGGAACGCATGATAGAGGTCTACGGCGACTCCTACACCTGCGGCTATGGCACGGAAAGCCAGAAAGCCAGCGACCCGTTCCGCATCGAGACCGAGAACTGCGACAAGGCCTATGGTTGCATCATCGCACGCTACTTTGACGCCGACTATGCCCTCACCGCCCATAGCGGACAGGGTATGGTGCGCGATTGGGCCGACCCCAAACAAATCTCCGACGTGAACATGTCGACCCGTTACACACAGGTGTTCGACGACCATGGCACCCAGCCTTATGGTTTCGACCTCTACCAGCCGCAACTGGTCATCATCAACTTGGGCACCAACGATTTCTCTCCCGTAGCCATCCCCACCGACGAGCAATATGTGGGTGCCTACCTGAAAATGATCGACAACATCCGTTCCAAATACAAGGGAGTGAAGATTCTCTGCGTCACCCCACACTCCGCAGGCCGATACCTGGAATCTTGTCTGAGACTCCTTGCCGAACGCACAGCAGGCATGGACGACGTGTTCATGGCCAACCCATTGGCGGGCATGGTGACCGTAGAGCGCGACATGGGAGCCGACTGGCATCCCAACTACCAAGGACAGCGCAAGATAGCCATGTCGCTGATACCACAGATTTCAGCCATCATGGGATGGGAGCTCACACAGGAAATCGTGCAATAACCTTCTCTTCTTCCCAATGTCCAACAACATGAAATGCCTTGCTCCGCTCCTGGCCGTCATTCTTCTAGCCATACCTTCGGCCCTCATAGGCCAACCTGTGAAGAAACCGCCCCGTACGATGAACTATTACCCCGATGGGGGCGACATCGTATGTGTCAATGGCGGCAACCGCTACACCCGCCCACTCTATGGCAGCCACACCCGGTTCAGGCTTGAGACCAGCGACCGACCCGTCTTCGCCACCTACGACCGGGAGCGCAGCGTCAACATCACCTTCTATATCTTTAACGGTACAAAATGGCTACCCCTCGACTCCACCTCATTCTGCGAAGCAAGATACAAAGGAGGAAGGCGCGACTACACCCTTGGTGACGAGAGTTGGGGTGAAGCCTCGCTGCACATCAGCACTCTGGCCACCTACAGCGCAGAGGGGGCCATCTGGCAGTTTCACCAACAAGGTTTTACCTCACCTCCACAATTGCAAGCCATCTTACGGCCTGTGGCCAAAAACAAAATGGTGCGCGATGGTGACTATGGGCTGGAGCCTCGGAGCAGTTTCGAAGGTCAGGGCATGCCCCTCCAGCAACTATCCTGGACTTGCGACAGCAATTCTTTCATCCTGCTCACTCCCGAAAACCTACTCGTAGCCGACACGCTGGGCGCCCAACATTTTGAGGAAGAGGAACAGTCGCGTCAGTCGCTTCTCTCCCATCTGCGCATCAGTACCCCCGACCCCTACATCAACACATTGGGCACCAACCTCGTAGCCGCAGCCGACGGCTTGTGGGATGGCGAGACCTGGCTGCACGGCTGTTGCGGATGGCGCACACCCCTGGCAGGATGGCGCGCGGGATATGTGGCCGACGTGCTGGGATGGAACGAGAGGGCCATCTCGCATTTCAACGCCTACGCCCGAAGTATGGTGACCAATGTGCCACCCGTCTACCCCCACCCCGCTCAAGACAGCACCTGCAACCTGGCACGTGCCGCCGAACGATGGGGCACACCCATGTATAGCAACGGCTATATCTGCAAGTTGCCTGGCAAGTCCGACAAAATGAGCCACTACGACATGAACCTCAACTACATCGACGAACTGCTGTGGCATTTCTGCTACGATGCCGACACCGTTTACATGCGTGAAATGTGGCCCATCCTCAAGACCCATCTTGAATGGGAGAAGCGCAATTTCGACCCCGATGGCGACCATCTCTACGATGCCTACTGCTGCATCTGGGCCAGCGACGCTCTCTACTACAATGGTGGAGCGGTGACCCATTCTTCGGCCTATAACTACCGCGGCAACCTGTTGGCAGCACGCATTGCTGAAATCATTGGTGAGGACCCCACACCATATGCCCGCGAGGCCAACGCCATACTCAAGGCCATGGACCAGCGTCTCTGGCTTGGCGACGAAGGACACTGGGCCGAATACGAAGACCTGATGGGACTCCGACGTCTGCACAAGAGCGCTGCCATCTGGTCGGTCTATACGCCCATCGACTGTGGGGCCTGCAGTGCCGAACAAGCCTGGCAAGCCACGGCCTATGCCCGGCGCCACCTGCCACGCATACCTGTGGAATGGACCGGCGGAGGACAGATGGCTGCCGACGACGGCACTGACTATGCCACCATGAGCACCACCAACTGGCTGCCCTACGATTGGAGCACCAACAACGTGGCCCATGAGGAGGTGATGAATATGGCACTGGCCTATTTCATCGCAGGACGGAACGAAGAGGGATTCCGCCTGCTCAAGAGCGATGTGCTCGATGGCATGTTCCTGGCCGCATGTCCAGGTAATTTCGGTCAAATCAGCTACTACGACAAAGCCCGCAGCGAGGCCTACCGCGACTTCGGCGACAACGTGGGCATCTCGGCCCGTGCCATTGTCAACGGTCTCTTCGGCATCCGTCCCGACGCGCTCAACGGCCGCTGCATCATTCAATACTCCCTGCCCGATGACTGGGAGGAAGCCAGCATCTCCACCCCCTATCTCGAATACGCTTTTCACCGTGAAGGCTCACGGCTTGTCTACGACGTCACCCAACATTTCAACCGACCTCTTCGCATCATTCTTAGGGTGGGTACGGGAAACGGACGATTCTTCGAGATAGAAGGGTCGACACGAGAGCGGCAGACGCTCACTGCCAACCTCCGCAATGACGATGCTCCATCGGACACAGAAGTCGCCATGGCACCCAATGGCCATGACGAGGATATGGACATCGACCTGGCAGGCTTGGCCGATTTCATCATCGGTGAGAAACAAGTGCCTGTCGACATGAGCAAACTATGGAACGCCAACGTCGACGACATCTTCCGCAACAAATATCTATCACCACGACCTCCCTATACCACACTTCAGATTCCCTGGCAAGGCATCGGGCAGTGGTGCCTGCCACAGCGCACGGCACATATTGAGGACGACGGACTCAGGGCGAAGAGCGTGAAAGGGCTCTTCGACACTGGCATCGGCGTAAGTTTCCTCACTCCTGCCATCGGACCCAATATTGCCTACACGTCATTATGGGACAACTATCCCGACAGTGTGGTCATCCCACTCAAGGGAAAAGCCTCGTATGCCTGTCTGCTGCTGGCTGGCAGCACCAACAATATGCAGAGCCGCATCGACAACGGCATCGTATGCGTGGAATACCGTGACGGCAGTTGTGACACCCTGCACTTGGAGAATCCCATCAACTGGTGTCCCATCGAACAAGAATACTACATCGACCAACTGGCTTTCTCCTCCGCCTCGCTCCGTCCCTATAGGGTGCACCTGGGCAGTGGAACCGTAGCACGCGAACTGGCCCCTATCATCGGGACAGGGGCATTTGAGAACACCGTTCCTGGCAATCCCGACAGTGCCGAACCCAGGGTTATCGACTGTGGGGCGGCCGAGATACTGAAGATGCCGCTCAATCCGCGCAAAAAACTCCGCCGACTCACCCTGCGCACCCTTTCCAACGATGTGGTGATGGGACTGATGGCCGTCACACTGCTCAAATAGGTGTCATCATGTCGTGCATCCATCCCCTTTACTCCCACTTGCCTCGCCCTGGGCGACTCAACAACCCTTTTGGCTACTTGCCCTCACCCCTATGCCAACAAGCCGCAGAGGAAGTGCGACGGTATATCGAGTCGGTGCCAGCATGGCAAGAGGAACTCCGTCGCGGAAAGATGTTCGGCGTGCTCGTGGTGGAAGACAGGCAAGGCCAACTGGGGTTTCTTGCCGCCTACTCCGGACTGCTGGCCGACCGGAACGACTGGGAGTGGTTTGTGCCGGCCGTTTTCGACTTCCTGCGACCTGACGGCTATTTCAAGCAAGAAGAATCCGCCATCAGCCTTATCAACCAGCAGTTGCTGCAATTGGAGCAGTCGGAGGAATGGCAACAAGCCCACAAGCGATGGGAGGAGACCAAACGGCTCCAATCAACTGAACAGATGACCTTCAGGGAGAAAATGGCAGCGGCCAAAGAGCGTCGCGACCAAATCAGGCTTTATAGGCTGTCGCACCCCGACCAGCTAACGCCCACAGAGGAAGAATTGGTGAGAGAGAGCCAAAAGATGAAAGCCGACCTTCGGCGTATGAGGAAAAGACATGCCGAGGTGCTAAGTCCCCTTGCCGAGAAGGTAAACCGATTGGAAGAAAAATCCAACATACTGAGGCAAGAGCGTAAACAGCGCTCCGACGCACTTCAGCGCTGGCTATTCAGCCACTTCAAGGTGCGAAACGGCCTCGGTGAGGAGCGCCATCTGCTCGACATTTTCTCCGGCACCTCCACACCCATCCCACCCTCTGGGGCAGGAGAGTGCTGCGCTCCCAAACTACTGCAGTATGCATATCTGCATCAATTGCGGCCGCTCTCTATTGCCGAGTTCTGGTGGGGAAACTCACCGGTGGGCACACTGCGCCGCCATCATGGCTACTACCCCGCCTGTAGGGGCAAATGCCTTCCTATCCTCACCTTTATGCTCCAAGGCGTAGATGTGGACGACAATCCATGGGAGCAGGCCAACGAGAGCGTTCCTGAGATTATCTACGAAGACGAATGGATTATCGTGCTGTGCAAACCTGCCGGAATGCTCTCTGTACCAGGAAAAATATCGCAACAGTCGGTATGGTCGTTTGTCCACAATCATTGTCCAAATGCCACTGGCCCGCTGCTCGTGCACCGTCTCGACATGGCCACCTCCGGACTGCTTGTGGCCGCCAAGACCAAACAAGCGCACCAAGACCTCCAAGCACAATTCCATCATCGCACCATAGAGAAAACTTATGTGGCACTGCTTGAAAGCCCACTACCAACCGATATGCCTTCAGAGGGAATCATATCCCTGCCACTGACGGCCGACCCTTTGGACCGACCACGACAACAAGTTGACTACGTCCATGGCAAACCAGCCGTCACGCGCTACGCCACTACCGACCGCCAACGCGTCATCCTGCAACCCAAGACCGGTCGCACCCACCAGTTGCGTGTGCATTGTGCTCATCCCGACGGACTCAACCGACCCATCAAGGGCGACACCCTTTACGGTTCTCCCTCCGACCGTCTCTACCTCCATGCCGAGAGCATCACTTTTAATCATCCCTTGACCAAAAAAAGGGTCACATTTACTTCTAATGGAACTCCTTTCTAATAATAACCCGACGGGGTCTATGGCCGTTAACTGTGGTAATGCCTGATCTTCTGAACTACTTTCATTTTGCTAAAGAAGAGATAAAACGTGTGAATTATTTGCTCTCTTTCGCAGAAATAACTACCTTTGCAAAATTCTAAACCATTTGATTGGCGGGTCAAGCCGTCAACATCTCACATTTTTCCTTATCCAGAAGGAGATTATTTTATTCGCTTAACCACAACTTACAGGTAGCAGACATGTCAAAAGCAAGAGTAGCCATTATTGGCGCGGGAATCTCTGGACTGAGTACAGGACATTTCCTTAAAAATCGATACGACGTAACCTTATATGAGAAAGAGAGCGTGCCGGGTGGACTTATCAGATGTGACAACACTAGGGGCTTGTTCCATCTATGTGGAGGACATGTGTTCAATTCCAAGCGGCAAGATGTGCTTGACTGGTTCTGGAGTCATTTCGACAGAGATAAGGAGTTTGTCAAAGCAGAAAGAAACAGTGTCGTTTTTCTCAACGACCAACAGCACATTCCCTATCCTATAGAGAACCATATGTATTTGGCTGATGAAGAAACCCAGCGGCGCTTCATCAATGATATGATTTCCATCAGCAAGGAAGAAGATTGTCAACCTCAAAATTTTGAGGAATTTCTTAGGCATCGTTTCGGAGAAACTCTTTATCAATTGTACTTTAACCCATACAATAAAAAAGTGTGGCGCCGACCCCTCAACACCGTGCCCCTATCGTGGTTGGAAGGCAAACTCCCCATGCCCACCGTCGAGGAAATGATTTTCAACAATATGAATCATGTGGAGGAAAAACAATTCGTTCACTCCACATTCTGGTACGCCAAGCAGCAAGGTTCTCAATTTATTGCCTCTCGCTTAGCCAAAGGTCTCAATATCAAATTCTGCAAGAATATTGACCTGATACGCTATAATGGTGAGCAATGGGAGGTCGAAGGAGAAAAATACGACAAATTGGTCTTTTGCGGCAACATCAAAGAAATGGTGAGAATAATCAGCGGGGTGGATATGGAGTTCTTCAGCAAGGATGTCGAAAAACTGGAATTCCATGGCACCACAAGCGTGTTCTGTGAGATTGACCATAATCCATACAGCTGGATCTATATGCCAAGCAGTGCACACGAAAGCCACCGCATCATCTGCACGGGCAACTTCTCCCCAAGCAACAATCCAGGCAACACCATGACTGGCACCATAGAATTCACCGACGAACTAAGCAAAGAGGAGATCGAGGATAATCTGAAACGCATTCCTCTACATCCCAAATACATCAAACACCAGTTCAATCCATACACATACCCCATTCAGGACAAGAACACCAAACAGCTCATCTCCCAAATCAAGTCCTATCTCAAGCCATATCACTTCTATTTTACCGGCAGATTTGCCGACTGGGAATATTACAATATGGATGTGGCAATTGGCGCAGCCATGGATTTATGCAAAACTATTTAACATTATGGAAAAGAAAGTAGCACTTCTGGTTGTCTATAACCATAGATACGACAAGAACATACCTATCATAGAAAAACTATATAAGAATCGTTTTTCTCACGTCTACCAACTGATGCCTTTCTATGATGGAGACCACGAGAATGTCATTCCCGTATACGATAGTTCGCATTACTTCCAGAATTATATTGCACAGGCCTACACACACTTGAAAAAGGAGGGGTTCACCCACTTCTTCATTGTGGCCGACGACATGATTCTGAATCCCAGAATCAACGAAAACAATCTTTGGGAAGAAATGGGCATCGACACAAATGACTGCTACATCTCCAGGATCTCCATTATCCAAGAGAGAAAAAACTTTTGGACACATTCGCCAAAGGCTATGAAATACAAAGTGAAGCAAAAAGGCGTGGAGGTTGAAAACATCTTACCTAGCAGAGAAGAGGCTGAGAAAATATTCGCAAAACATCATCTTCCAACAACAAAAGTCCCTATCCGAAGGTTTATCCCCAAATCATGGCATATCTTTTATAAATTTGTTTTGAAGCAAATGCCGTTTCCTCTCAAGATGGATTATCCACTTGTTGGAGGCTACTCAGATATTTTTCTGCTCACGCAAAAAGAGATGCCCAAATTCTGCCAGTATTGCGGAGCCTTTGCCGCCACCAAATTGTTTGTAGAGATCGCTAT
>Ga0256407_10005311_pt1 | contig 20776 bp, 19 predicted proteins | sample RumenRJG_04DNA_FD_193489 | JGI IMG/M metagenome (GOLD analysis project Ga0256407, IMG submission 193489) | Bovine rumen microbial communities from Lethbridge, Alberta, Canada - RJG_04 | ecosystem: Host-associated > Mammals > Digestive system > Stomach > Rumen | place: Canada: Alberta... | reverse complement strand
ATCAGCTCGGGCGAGAGCAGCGTGCGCTCGAGCACCTCCTGGTTCATCAGGTGCTCGCTGATGGTCTCGCCCACGGCCTCGGCAATCCGATAGCGCTCCTTCGGGATGATGCCCGGCGTCAGCGGGATGTGCACCCCGAACAGATACTTAGGCTGATGTGGCCTGAACAACATGCGGATGGCCACATCGTTGGTGATGTAGCCGATGACACCGCCTACCAGCGGCCCCACTAGATAAGACCATTCCAGCATCATACTCTCTTTTCGCTTTTCGTCACACCTTTGGTGACCATTCTCACCGCAAAGCTACAAAAAAATCTTGATACCGCAAAAAGAAATGAAGACAATTGTCTTTGGGGAAGAGGAGACGGTGGAGGATTCGGAGGATTCACAGGATTCTTAATAATCGGAGTATTCAGAGTATTCTGAGGATTCGGAGTATTCAGAGTATTCCGAATATTCCGAAAATTCCGAAAACTCCGAAAACTCAGAAAATTCAGAAAATTCCGATTACTCCGAAAACTCCGATTACTCCGAAAAACCCACTCCTGCTTGAGAATAATCTTTAAAATCTTTATAAATCTGTGGGAGTTTCAAAAAATCATTGTACCTTTGCATGTCCCACTCCCACCCTCTTAACCTCCTAAAAGCCCTCTTAACCTCCTTTTTAAAAACCCTCCTAGATCATAAAAAAAGCATGTCCACAACCCATATCACCATCCGCGGTGCCCGCGAGAACAACCTCAAGGATGTCTCCCTCGATATTCCCAAGCACCAGATTACCGTCTTCACCGGCGTCTCGGGCTCGGGCAAGAGCTCGCTCGTGATGGACACCATCGCCGCCAAGTCGCGGCGCGAGCTCAACGACACCTTCCCCACCTTCGTACAGCAATACCTGCCCAAATACGGACGGCCGCACGTCGACGCCATCGACGGACTGCCCATCGCCATCGTCATCGACCAGCGCAAGCCCGCCAACAACTCGCGCTCCACCGTGGGCACCTACACCGACATCTACGCCCTCATGCGACTGCTCTTCTCGCGCGTGGGAAAGCCCTTCGTCGGCTATGCCGAGTCGTTCAGCTTCAACCACCCCGAGGGCAGCTGCCCGCGGTGCTCCGGACTGGGCGAGATTCGCGAGCTCGACATCCACAAGCTCGTCGACTTCAACAAAAGCCTCAACGACGAAGACACCATCCACTACATCGCCTTCGGCAAGGGAGGATGGCGCTGGATACGCTATGCCCATAGCGGGCTCTTCGACCTCGACAAGAAGATTAAGGACTACTCGCCCGAGGAGCTCGACCTCTTCCTCAACAGCCCGCAGATACGGCTCAAGAACCCGCCCGCCAACTGGCCCAAGTCGGCCAAGTACGAGGGCCTCATCCCCCGCATGTACCGCAGCATCATCAACTCTGAGGAAGGCCTGCTCCATAGCGCCGTGCTCAACCCCATGCTCCACATGGGCACCTGCCCCGATTGCGGAGGCACCCGCCTGGCCAAGCGCGTGCTTGCCTGCAAGATAGACGGCATGAACATCGCCGAGGCCTGCGCCCTCTCCATCAGCAAGCTCAACGCCTGGATACGCTCCATCGCCGACCCGCTGGCCGTCGACCTCAAGGCCGCCATCGGAGCCCGACTCACCGCCCTCGAGGAAATCGGACTCGGCTACCTCAGCCTCGACCGCGCCGTGGGCACACTCTCAGGTGGCGAGGCACAACGCTGCAAAATAGCCAAATACATCAACTCGTCGCTCTCCGACGTGCTCTACATCCTCGACGAGCCCAGCACCGGACTCCACGACCGCGACATCGAGCTCATGAAGCACTCCGTGAAACGGCTGCGCGACCACGGCAACACCGTGCTGTTCGTCGAGCACCACAAGGAGATGATCAGCATGGCCGACCACGTGGTCGACATGGGCCCCGGCCCCGGAGCCGACGGAGGCCGCATCGTCTTCCAGGGCACCTACCAGCAACTGCTCCATAGCGGCACCGCCACAGGCCAGATGTTGAGCCGTAGCGGAGCCTTCAAGCAGCACCCCCGCACCGCGGCCCACCACTTCGACCTGCGCCACGCCACCCTGCACAACCTCAACGACGTCAGCGTCAGCTTCCCCCTCCACGTCTTCGGCGTCATAGCCGGCGTGGCAGGCTCGGGCAAGAGCTCGCTCATGGAGTGCCTGCGCAATAGCTACCCCGAGCCCGACGACATCGTCTACATCAGCCAGAAGAACATCGGCGTGAGCCTCCGCTCCACACCCGCCACCTACATGGACGTGGCCGGCGACATCCGCAAGCTCTTCGCCCGCAGGCACAAACAGAAAGAGGCCTACTTCACCTTCAACGGCAAAGGCGCCTGCCCCGTGTGCGGCGGCAAGGGCGTCATCGTCGCCGAGATGGCCTTCATGGACAGCATCGAGACCACCTGCGAGGCCTGCGGCGGACTGCGCTACTCGCCCGAGGCGCTGCGCTACACCCTGCCCCCCACAGGCAGCGACCATGCCGAGGCCGAGGCCCTCAACATCGCCCAGGTCATGGACCTCTCCGTGCGCCTCGCCAGCCGCTTCTTCCAGGGCACCGTCATTGCCGAGAAGCTGCGCCCCATGATGGACGTCGGACTGGGCTACCTCCACCTCAACCAGGCGCTCTCCACCCTCTCCGGCGGAGAGCTGCAACGCCTGAAGATGGCCTCCTTCCTCGGCGAGAGAGGCAAGCTCTTCATCATCGACGAGCCCACCGACGGCCTCCACCCCAAGGATGTCGACCGCATCGTGTCGCTCTTCGAGCGCATGGTCGACGAGGGGAATACCGTCTATGTCATCGAGCACAACACCGACGTCATCAAGGCCGCCGACCATGTGGTGGAGCTCGGTCCCGGAGCCGGCGAGGCCGGTGGCAACATCATCTACGAGGGCACGCCCCGCGGCATGCTCGGCAGCCCCCGCTCCGTCACCGCTAAGTTTTTGGGGAAAGCATAGAGAAAGAGGATAGTTTGGGGGAGTTTGGGAGTTTAGGAGTTTGGGAGTGGACCCCCACCAACTCCCCCGGAGGGCTCCCCAAAACGAAAGCAGGCAACCAGCCTTTCCGACCAGTTGCCTGCTGTTTGGTAGCGGGAGCCGGGATTGAACCGGCGACCTCATGATTATGAATCATGCGCTCTAACCAGCTGAGCTATCCCGCCATCATTGCTTGAATGCGGGTGCAAAGGTATAATAATTTTTGGAATCAGCAAAAATATTTTGAAGATATTTTTCTTTTCTCACTATTTTTTCCTATATTTGCATACGAAATCAAAACTGACTAGCCCATGAAGAAGCAAAGAATTCACTTGGAATACGAACTGCACTCGAGTTCTCCCAACATCATCTGGCCGCTGATCAGCAACGAGGCGGGGCTGCAGAAATGGATTGCCAACACAGTGACCCGCGAGGGCGACAAGCTCACCTTCACCTGGGGCGAGGAGTGGAGCCACCACGAGCAGCGCACGGCCACCATCGTGGAGGAGAAGAAAATGAAGCTCATACGGCTGGAATGGGACGACGAGGCGGGCGAGGAGGACAACTTCTGGCAGATGGAGATGGTGAGAAGCGACATCACGAACGACTACATACTGAGCGTCATCGACCATGCGGTGCCCGAGGACCTGGACTGGCTGCACGACATTTGGGACGACAATCTGTACCGATTGCACCAGTCGACCGGCCTTTAACACCACATTATTGATAAAAAACTGAAAAATCTGCCGTTCTCTGACTTTTTTATGCTAATTTTGCAGCTTGGTAGCGGCATGCAGGCCGCAGCCAGGTAGGTAAATGCTCAGAATCAAGAAACTAGATATATTCATCGCCAAGCAGTTCGGGCTGCTGTTTGTGGGTACTTTCTTCATCTGCCAGTTTGTGCTGATGATGCAGTTCCTGTGGCGCTATGTCGACGACCTCATCGGCAAGGGCATCTCGATGGAGGTGATGGCGCAGTTCTTCTGGTACATGGGCCTCTCGCTCGTGCCGCAGGCCTTGCCGCTGGCCATCCTGCTGTCGTCGCTCATCACCTTCGGCAACCTGGGCGAGAGCTCGGAGCTGACGGCCATCAAGGCGGCGGGCATCTCGCTGATGCAGGCCTTCCGCTCGTTGATACTGATTTCGGTGCTCATTGCCCTGGGCTCGTTTTACTTCCAAAATGTTGTAGGTCCGAACGCCAACCAGAAGATGGCGCAGCTGCTCCTGTCGATGCGGCAGAAGAGCCCCGAGCTGGAGATTCCCGAGGGCATCTTCTACGACGGCATTCCCAACACCAACCTCTACGTGCAGAAGAAGGACATGAAGACGGGCAAGCTCTACGGCATCATGATCTACCGCATGACCGAGAGCTATGAGGACGCCGCCATCATCCTGGCCGACTCAGGCATGCTCCAGTCGACCGAGGAGAAGAAGCACCTGGTGATGAGCCTCTGGAGCGGAGAGTGGTTTGAGAACATGCGCTCGCAGGAGCTGGCGGGCAGCGCCGCCGTGCCCTACCGCAGGGAGACCTTCTCGTCGAAGAAAATCATACTGGACTTCGACGGGGGCTTCAACATGACCGACGGCTCGGTGTTCTCGGGCGACGCAAGGGCCAAGGGCCTGGTGCAGATCAACCACGACATCGACTCGCTCAACGCGGTGTACGACAGCATCGGACGGGCTTACTACGACGATGCCGGACGGGCGTTCTACCGGCTGCCCAAGCTAGAGAAGAAAGACTCGCTGAAAGCGCTGAGGAAAGCCCTGGCCAAGACAACCGACTTCGACTCCATCTACGCCAAGCTGACGCCTGAGAAGAAGCAGCAGGCGGTGAACACGGCCCTCTCGAAGATTCAGAGCGCCAGGAGCGACTACGAGTTCAAGAGCATGGTGACGGGCGACGCCGACCGGGTGATACGCCAGCACAAGATAGAGGCCATCAACAAGTTCACCACCGCCCTGCTCTGCATCATCTTCTTCTTCATAGGAGCACCGCTGGGCGCCATCATCAGGAAGGGAGGACTGGGCATACCGGTCATCATCTCGGTGTTCGTCTTCATCGTCTACTACATTCTCGACAATACGGGCTACCGCATGTCGCGCGGCGGCATGTGGGCCATCTGGTTCGGCAAGGGCATTGCCATGGCCGTGCTCACGCCCGTGGCCGTCTTCTTCACCTACAAGGCCAACAAAGACTCGGTGGTGTTCAACATGGATGCCTACCGCAACTTCTTCATGAAGCTGCTGGGACTGCGCCTAAAGCGCCACGTCTTCGGCAAGGAGGTGATCATCAACGACCCCGACTACCCCACCGACGCCGCCCGGCTGGAGGCCATCAGCGCCAGCGTGGCCGACTATGCCCACAAGCACAAGCTGAAACGGGCGCCCAACATCGTGAAGGTGTTCTTCAACTACCATCCCGACCACCACATCGAGCGCATCAGCGAGGAGATGGAGGAGGTGATAGAGGACCTCTCGAACACCAGGGACAAGGTGGTGCTCACCGAGCTGAACAAATATCCGGTGGTATCGGTGAAGGCCCACACAAGGCCCTTCGAGCGCCGCTGGCTCAACATCGCGGCCTTCATCATCGTGCCCGTAGGACTGTTCTGCTACATCCGCATGTGGCACTTCCGCCTGCGCCTGGATCACGACCTGCGCACCATCATCAGCACCAACAAGGCCATCACCGACCGCATAGGGCAGATAGCCGCCCCATCGACATGAAGGCAATGAAGGTGCAGACGCCCGCCCTAGACAAAAAAAATGGAGAGCAGGGCGTACGCACCACTAAATATAAAATAAGGTATACCCACTCTATATAAATATAATAAGGTGTAAATATATATGGAAAACATCAAACTGAGCAGCATCGAAGATGCCGTGAACGACTTCAGAGAAGGAAAGTTCCTCATCGTGGTTGACGACGAAGACCGCGAGAACGAGGGCGACCTGATCATAGCAGCTGAGAAAATCACCGCCGAGAAGGTGAACTTCATGCTGAAACACGCCAGGGGCGTGCTCTGCGCTCCCATCACCATGAGCCGATGCGAGGAACTAGACCTGCCGCACCAGGTGATGGACAACACCTCGGTGCTGGGAACTCCGTTCACCGTCACCGTAGACAAGCTGGAGGGATGCTCCACCGGCGTGTCGGCACACGACCGCGCCGAGACCATCAAGGCCCTGGCCGACCCCAATTCCACCCCGCAGACCTTCGGGCGCCCCGGCCACATCAACCCGCTCTACGCACAGGAGAACGGCGTGCTGCGCCGAAGCGGGCACACCGAGGCCGCCATCGACCTCTGCCGCATGGCAGGGCTCTACCCCGCCGGCGCCCTGATGGAAATCATGAACGAGGACGGAACGATGGCACGCATGCCCGACCTGCTGAAATTCGCCGAGCAATGGGGACTGAAAATCATCACCATCAAGGACATGATAGCCTACCGCCTGCAGAAAGAGTCGCTCATAGAAGTGGGCACAGAGGCCGACCTGCCCACCGTCTACGGCCACTTCCACCTCATACCCTTCAGGCAGAAAAGCAACGGACTGGAGCACATGGCCCTCATCAAGGGCGAATGGAAGGAAGACGAGCCCGTGCTGGTGCGCGTACACTCATCGTGCGCCACCGGCGACATCCTGGGCAGCAAACGATGCGACTGCGGAGAACAGCTGCACAAGGCTATGCAGATGATCGAGAAAGAGGGCAAGGGCATCATCATCTACATGCAACAGGAAGGACGCGGCATAGGACTGATGAACAAAATAGCCGCCTACAAACTACAGGAGGAAGGCATGGACACCGTCGAGGCCAACGTGCACCTGGGATTCAAACCCGACGAGCGGGAATACGGATGCGGAGCGCAGATGCTCCGACACCTGGGCGTGCACAAGATGAGACTGCTCACCAACAACCCCGTGAAACGAGTCGGACTGGAGGCCTACGGACTGGAAATCGTCGAGAACGTGCCCATCGAGGTCACACCCAACGAATATGACTACAGATACCTGAAGACCAAGAAAGAACGCATGGGTCACAACCTCCATATCTGAAAAAAAGGCATTATTTTGTCATCTGAGACGAAATAATGCCCGTTTTTTTTCGTTTAAAAGAATAAAATGAGTAATTTTGCAAAAAATCAATAAGACTTAAACAATATTATGGCACAATTATCTAATCGACTCAACCGCCTCGCACCATCGGCCACGCTGGCCATGTCGCAAAAAAGCGGTGAGATGAAAGCACAAGGTATCGACGTGATTAACATGAGCGTGGGCGAGCCTGACTTCAACACACCCGACCACATCAAGGAAGCCGCCAAGAAAGCCATCGACGAGAACTGGTCGCGCTACTCGCCCGTTCCCGGCTACGCCGACCTGCGCCAGGCCATCGTTGCCAAACTGAAGAATGAGAACGGACTGGACTACACCATCAACGAGGTGCTAGTGAGCAACGGCGCCAAGCAGAGCGTATGCAACACCATCATGGCCCTCGTCAACGACGGCGACGAGGTGATCATCCCAGCACCCTACTGGGTGAGCTACCCGCAGATGGCCAAGCTGGCAGGCGGAGAACCCGTATACATCGAGGCCGGATTCGAGCAGAACTTCAAAATCACACCCGAGCAGCTCGAAGCCGCCATCACACCCAAGACCAGAATGCTCATCCTCTGCTCACCCAGCAACCCCACGGGCAGCGTCTACTCACAGGAAGAGCTGAACGCACTGGCCGAGGTCATCAAGAAGCACGACGACCTCTTCGTGCTGGCCGACGAGATCTACGAGCACATCAACTACATCGGCAAGCATGCCAGCATCGCCAAGTGCGAGGGCATGAAAGAGCGCAGCATCATCGTCAACGGCGTGTCGAAAGCCTATGCCATGACCGGATGGCGCATCGGATACATAGCAGCACCCGAATGGATCGTTAAAGGCTGCAACAAACTCCAGGGACAATACACCAGCGGACCCTGCTCGGTGAGCCAGAAAGCAGCCACCGAGGCCTACGTCGCCTCGCAAGCCTGCGTCGAGGAGATGAGACAAGCCTTTGAGCGCCGGCGCGACCTCATCGTGGAACTGGCCAAGGACATCCCCGGACTCGAGGTCAACGTGCCCGAGGGAGCCTTCTACCTCTTCCCCAAATGCAGCAGCTTCTACGGAAAAAGCGACGGCAAGCGCACCATCAACAACTCTACCGACCTGGCCATGTATCTGCTCGAAGAAGGACATGTGGCCACCGTCGGAGGCGACGCCTTCGGAGACCCCGAATGCTTCAGAATGAGCTACGCCACAAGCGACGATAACATCCGCGAGGCCATGCGCAGAATCAAAGAGACACTGGCCAAATTGAAATAATTCAAAAAAAGAGCCGTTAAAACTTCTTAAAAAGGCGGCTAGTTCTCTATAATTTGTTATCTTTGCCAAGACTTATCTGTCATATCTTCAGATTTTGACCGAAAGTCGTGACAAAACTAATGGAAAAAAACAAATAGAATAATTTTTTTATAACTTAATTCATTTATAACTAAAAAATTTAAAACAAAAAAATTATGGCAACTACACAAAAGACAGCCAGCCCTAAGAAATCTCAGGGCTTCCAGGGAGTAAAAGCAGCGTTTTGGATCATCGTTGTATGCTTCATCCTCGCAGTATGTTTCTTCAAGTTCTTCCTCGGCAACAGCGACCACATCGGTCCTAACGGAGAAGTTATCGATGGTAACATCTGGGGTACCATTTACAAAGGTGGTATCGTGGTGCCTGTGATCCTCACCCTGTTGTTCACCGTTATCGCTCTCTCTATCGAGCGCTGGCTCGCTCTGCGCACCGCTTTCGGTAAGGGCAAGCTCCCACAGTTCGTAGCTAACATCAAGGCTGCGCTCAATGCTAACGACTTCGCTAAGGCTCAGGAGCTCTGCGACAAGCAGCGCGGTACTGTTGCTAACGTGGTTGGCGCATCTCTCCGTGCTTACAAAGAGATGGAAGCCACACACGGCATGAAGAAGGAGCAGAAGATCGCACGCATCCAGCAGGCTCACGAAGAGGCCACTCAGCTCGAGATGCCTACCCTGCAGATGAACATGCCTATCATCGCTACCATCGTTACACTGGGTACTCTGACCGCTCTGTTCGGAACCGTTGTGGGTATGATCCGTTCATTCGCAGCTCTGGCTGCTGGTGGTGGTGCTGACTCTCAGGCTCTGTCACTTGGTATTTCTGAGGCCCTGGTTAACACAGCCTCTGGTATTTTGACTTCTTGGGTAGCCGTTGTTGCTTACAACTACTATTCAAACAAGATCGATAAGTTGACATACGCCCTCGACGAGGTTGGTTATTCAATCGCTCAGACTTACGAAGCTAACCACGCAGAAGAGGCTTAATTTTTGCTAACCCTTTAAAATTTTATCACTATGGGTAAAGTAAAAATTAAGAAAGCGGACGTCTGGATAGACATGACACCAATGTCTGACGTGATGGTGCTGCTGCTTACCTTCTTCATGATGACCTCTACGTTCGTCAAGAACGAGGCCGTGAAGGTGAACACACCACAGTCAGCATCAAAGGTGAAAGTTCCAGAGAACGATGTCGTGAACATCACCATCAATCCTGAGGGCAAGGTGTTCATGAGCATGGACAATGTGAACTATCTGAAGACCACCGTGATGAGCATGGCCGACAAGTTCGGCGTGCAGCTGACTGCAGCACAGCAGGAAGCATTCCTGGAGGATCCTCAGTTTGGAGTTCCCATGGACAAATTGGCAGATTTCCTCAACATCAGCCAGAGCAAGCGCGCTGAAGCGCTCAAAGAACTCGGCATACCCACCGACAGCCTCGATAAAGGCGACGGCACTAAGGGCAAGAGCGAGTTCCAGGAATGGGTGACTGAGGCAATGAACTCGGGTGAGGACATGAAACTCTGTATCAAAGCCGACTCGAAGACTCCTTACAAGATAGTAAAGAGCGTCATGTCGGAACTGCAGGACATGGACCAGAACCGTTATCAGTTGATTACATCGTTTAAAGAAGCGGAGGATTAAAGAATGGCTAAGCAAAAAGGAAGTAGACAAAAAAAGCAGACCGTACGCGTAGACTTTACGCCGATGGTTGATATGATGATGCTTCTTATCACATTCTTCATGCTCTGTACTTCTCTGAGCAAGCCTCAGGCAATGCAACTGACCATGCCAAGTAACGATAAGAACATCCAAGACGAGGATCGTAACGCAGCCAAAGAGTCGCACACCATTACGATTTATCTGGCTGGTAACGATAAGATCTATTACATCAAGGGTATCCCCAAGTACGACGATCCCACCTGCATGAAGGAGACCACATGGGGTAAGCAGGGAATCCGCAAGGTTCTCACCGAGCACCAGACCGAGGAGGGCATCATCCCCGTTGCCCGCATCCGCAAGGCAAAGCTCGACCTTGATGCGAAGAAAGCTGAGACCAACATGGAAGACAGTATCTATCAGAAAGAGCTGACCAAGATCCGTAATGGTGAGATCAATGGTGAGAAGATTCCTACACTGACCATCATCATCAAACCACTCGACACAGCTTCGTATGATAATATGGTGACAGCACTCGATGAGATGCAGATTTGCAGTATTAGTAAGTACGTCCTTGACAAGATTAGTCCCGATGACGAGAAACTTCTCAAGTCGAAGAACATCCCCTTGCAATGACAATGTGTAACATTTAAAACAACTTAAAGCAGATGTCAAAAATTGATTTGATAGACAGTAACTGGGTTGACCTTGTCTTTGAAGGGAAAAACAAGGAATATGGTGCTTACAAGCTGCGCAAGAACACCGGAAAGCGTAATATTTGGGCTATCATTATTATGCTCGCAATTGCCGCCCTGCTGGGTGCCATCATCGGTGTGAATGCCATCATTGAGGCAAGCAAAGCCCAAGAAGAGATTTCTGCAGACGTCGAACTCTCGAACATCACCAAGAAAGAGGTGAAGGTAGAGAAGAAGGCTCCTGTGAAAATCGAAGAGGCTAAACCAGTTGAGAAAGTGAAGAGCTCTGTGAAGTTCGTGCCACCCGTTATTAAGAAAGACTCTGAGGTGAAGCCCGAGGAGGAGTTGAAGTCACAAGACGACCTCAACCAGACCAAGACCGCCATCGGTTCTTTCGACGTGAAGGGTAACGACGATACAGGCGGTGAGGTGCTCAAAGCCAAGGAAGTGATTGCACAGCCCGAGCCACCGAAGGAAGAGGAAACAAAGGTATTCGACGTCGTTGAGGTCATGCCTTCATTCCCCGGAGGTGACGTAGCTCTGCAGCAGTACCTCGGTAAGAACATCAAGTATCCGGTTGTAGCTGAGGAGAACGGCGTACAGGGTCGTGTAGTATTGACATTCGTCGTCGAGCGCGACGGTTCAATCTCCGACATCAAGGTCGTTCGCTCGGTAGACCCGTCTCTCGACAAGGAGGCCACTCGCGTGGTGAAGAGCATGCCGAAGTGGATTCCTGGTAAGCAGAATGGTTCAGCCGTACGTGTTAAGTTCACTCTGCCTGTAACATTCAGACTACAGTAATTTATGAAAAGATCAACATTCTACGTAACAGTAGGATTGCTATTGGCATCCAGCGCGCTCAGCTCCTGTGTGGAGAAGAAACCGCGCAAAGATGCTGGTAGAACTGATACAACTACATCAGGGGCGATTCAGTTCGCCTCTGATGATAGTTTTTCACCTATCATCGACGAAGAGGTGGAAATGTTCAACATCTCACACCCCAAAGCAACGGTCACACCCATCTACACCGATGAGACCGATGCAGTGAAACAACTCATTGACGAGAAAATCTATCTCGCCATCGCAGCCCGTAACTTCACCAAGAACGAGTATAACACCCTCGTCAACAAGGGCTACAAATCGATGAGAGCCGTCCCCATCGCCTACGACGGACTGGCGCTGATCATCAACAAGCAAAACCAGGATACCTGCATCACCGTGAAAGATATCGCACGCATCCTGAACGGAGAAGCCAAGAAATGGAGCGATGTCTACCCAGGCTCCAAGCGCGGAGACATCGAGGTCGTATTCGATAACCCCAAATCCAGCACCGTGCGCTATGCACAAGACTCCATCCTGGGCGGAAAACCCATCAACAGCCCCAACATCCAGGCTGTCGACAAGTCGGCACAGGTAATCGACTATGTGGAGAAAACTCCCAATGCCATCGGCATTATCGGTTCGAACTGGCTCAACGACAAACGAGACACTACGAATGTCACCTTCAAGAAGAATATCCGCGTGATGTCTGTCAGCAGAATGGAGACAGCCACGCCACTCAATAGCTGGAAACCCTATCAGTATTACATCTATAATGATAGCTATCCGCTCATCCGTACCATCTACGCACTCCTGAACGACTCTTACCGCGGACTGCCCACTGGTATGGCCAACTTCATTACGTCGCCCAAGGGCCAGCTCATCATCTTCCACTCTTCGCTGCTGCCCGCATACGGTAATATGACCGTAAGGAACGTAAACGTTAAAGATCAATAATTAAGATCCACTGATTAAACTTTCTGAAAAAGAAATAGTCACATAAGTGAAAACAAAGTAACACATGTCTAACTTAAAACGGTGAGAATTATGAAAACTATCAAATATTTAGTAATCGGAGCCATGATGCTGGGCATCAGCTCCCCGGTAATGGCACAAGAAGATCCCAAGCAGGTTATCGACGCCATCTCCATCGCAATTAAGGACAATCCCACCGGTGCTGCCGCACAGGTGAAGGAAGTAGTGAAAAAGTACAAGAAGAACGTAGAGGTTCTCTGTGGTATCGGACGCGCCTATCTCGACGTGAAGGACATCACCAACGCTAAGCTCTATGCCGACATGGCTATGAAGGTAAAGGGCGGCGCTCAGAACGCTCTTCCCCACATTCTTCTCGGCGACATCTACGTGCTCAATGACGATGGCGGTAACGCTTCCATGGAGTACGAGCAGGCTATCTACTTCGATAAGATGAATCCAGAGCCATACCGCAAGTATGCTCAGATCAACAGTAAGGTGAACCCAAGTGCCTCTGCTGCCAAGCTTGAAGAGCTCCGCACAGTGCGCCCCGACTATCCTGTAGACGTTATCAATGCTACCATCTACATGCGTGCCAACAACCTGACAAAGGCTCTCGAGTACTACGACAAGGTTGACAAGAACAGCATGGAGAGCGGCGACCTTGTGAACTATGCCCTCTGCGGATTCCTCAAGGGACAGTTCGAGAAGAGCCTCAGCGTGGCTGAGTTCGGCGCCAACAAGTTCCCGCGCCACCCGGCTCTGAACCGTCTGGTGTTCTTCAACAGCACCAACCTGAAGGACTATCAGAAGGCCCTGACTTATGCCGACCGTCTGTTCACCAAGTCAGACAGCGCCAAGATTTCTTCTAGCGACTATCTGTACTACGGCTATGCTCACAATGGTAACAAGAACTACGACAAGGCCATCGAGATGTTCCGCAAGTGCATCGAAGAGGCTCCTGATGCCAAGGGCGACGTGCTCGACGCTCAGTCGAACATCGCCAGCGCCTACCAGGCTAAGGGCGACTACACCAACGCCATCGCTGAGTATCGCAAGTACATGGAGAAAGTGGAGAAGGTAAAGAATACCGACTTTGCTTCGCTGGCTCAGATTTACATGGACTGGGGTTCTGACCTCACAGGTGCTGAGCAGGCTTCTAAGTTCGAGGAGGCTAACAAGGTGTACGACGAGATGATTGCCAAGTTCGCCGACGATCCTGCTACTCTCATCTATGCTTACAACAAGAAGACTCAGATTGACAACATGCTCGACCCGACCGTCGAGAAGTTCACTGCCCTGCCCGACTACACAAAGATGATTCAAATCATCGAGGGACTGAGCGAGAAGAGCAAGACCGACCTCGCACGTCTGGTGACAGCCTATCACTATCTGGCTCACTACAACCTGGCCAATGGCAACAAAGCTACTGCCAATGAGTACTGGAACAAGATTCTGGCCATCGACCCGACGTACGCTCCTGCCTTGGAGGCTCTCGGAAAGTAAACATCATAAAATATTCATATTCATGAGGGACGGGCGCAAGCCTGTCCCTCATGAATTTTGTATGATGCGATTGGCTATTTTCAATTCATCATCAATTAGACTGCAATTAGGCATTAACTACACTCCAATTAGGCATTAATTACACTGTAATTAGGCATTAATTGCATGGTAATTAGGCATTAATTAGAGTCTAATTTGTCGACTAATTGCAACCCTTGCAGGCATTTATTGGAAACAGGTACGCTTGGAGGCACATTTCAGAGTATAGAACATTTCGGAATATAGCCCACTTCGCCGTGTAGAATCAGAGTATAGCACATTCCGGAGTATAGCACATTCCGGCGTATGGCGCATTCGGTGTATAGAGCATTTCTGGCCTAATGGCCGATTTCCTCTATCTTTGGAAAACTATTATTCTAACGGGTGTAAAGGCGATACTTTATATTCGTTATGAATAAAAAAGATAGAAAAACAGGCAGCTCTCTTTCGAGAACTGCCTGCGCTATTTCTTTGTGAAATCGTCTTAAGGAAGACTGATTGCCTCAGAAGGACAAACATCTGCACAAGTACCACACTCAGTGCAAACATCTGGATCAATTGAATACTTGTCGCCCTCAGAGATAGCTCCTGCTGGACACTCGTCAATACATGTACCGCATGCGATGCAGTCGTCACCAATTACGTAAGCCATATTTCTTTCAGTTTAAAAAATTAATAATGTTCTTGTACTTAAATTTTAATACGCTGCAAAGATAGATATTTATTTTGAAATACCTACAATTAGGTATTAGTTTTTACCTAATTTAACATTCAATCTTCATCCCATCATTATTAATGATGACTGACGGGTAAAATACAATAAAGACGGCATTCTTGCGTTATTATTTATGATGAAACATTTCATGCTCATTCTTGTCTCCATGCTGTGTGTGCTGTCAGCACCGGCACAAGACCGACAAGTGGAAAACAAGCCCTATATCGACCTGCGGCCTTTCCACTTCGGCGTTCTTGTGGGTACTCATTTCCAAGACATCGAATTTGAGAATGTCGGCATACAGACCATCACCAACGAAGACGGCACTACCACAGAAAAGCTGATTACCGCCGACCAGGACCGCACCGACATGGGATTCACGGTGGGTGTGCTGGGCGAGATGCGCCTAGGCACATATTTCGCCTTGCGCGTGGCTCCAGCCATGCTGTTTGGCAACAAGCATATCTCCTTCCTGAATCATACCGACAAGCTGGATAGCGGAGAGCCTATCACCATGCATCAGGACCTGAAGTCGGTCTACATTTCATCGGCTGTGAACCTCATCTACAGTGCCAAGCGCTTCAACAACCACCGTCCCTACCTCATGGCGGGCATCAATCCGATGCTCAACCTGTCGGGCAAACAGAGCGATATTGTCAAACTGAAATCTTACGACGTATTGCTGGAGGTAGGCGTAGGCTGCGACTTCTACCTGCCGTTCTTCAAGCTTCGTCCTGAACTGAAATTCGGCTTCGGACTCATCGACAGCATGGACAAAGACCATGTGAACCACATCAAAGACAAGAACCTGGTGGTTTATACCAATTCCATCATCAAACAATCGAAAAGCAAGTTCGTGTCGTTGACCTTCTATTTTGAATAGTTCTACCTAGAAGATTTCGCCGTTAAAAAGTTCTCCCTGTAGGAGCGTGGGAGAACCGACAACAGCCTGTCCAGGGTGAAGGTGCTGCCCAACAGGCTTATGCAGATCCGTAACTCAGTCCCGCCTAGTGAAGACGCAATGGCAATGCATGCATCCTTTTTATTTTGAGAGTGTGACGGTCATCTTTCCCACAAAGATGGCATGCTTGCCGTTCTGGTCGACGGGAATCTCTTTCCCGTCGAGGTTCTTCACATAGCGCAACTCCTGGAAATAAGTGTGGCTGTGTCCGCCCAGCACCAAATCGATGTACCGGCTGTTGGCTATCACATTCTGGTCGCTGATGGCATCGTCAGTCCATCCAAGGTGAGAGATGATAATCACCATGTCGCACTTCTTTTCTTTCTTCAGCATCGTAGCCATCTCGTTGGCCACCTTCACCGGCTCGATAAACTTCACGCCTTCGCAGTTGGTTTTTGACACCAAGCCCTCCATTTTCGGATCCAGTGCAAACACGCCAATCTTCACGCCTTTCCGCTTCAAGATGATATAAGGCTTCACAAGGCCCTCACAAACGGTTCCCGTAAAGTCGTAGTTCGAACAAAGTATCGGGAAGTTGGCCTGCCGGAAAACGCGCGCCATATTCTCTAGTCCAAAGTCAAACTCATGGTTTCCGATGGTCGATGCGTCGATGCCCATCTGATTCATGAGCCCTATCTCCACATCCCCCTTGAACATGGTATAATAAGGTGAGCCCTGACAGAAATCACCGCTGTCGAAGTACAGTAGGTCGGGATTCTTTTTGCGCTCTTCCTTGAGCATGGCTATGCGACGCAGGAAGCCGCCCCTGCCCGCCAGCATCGTGTCTGCCAGATGAGGATTCAATGGCATGATACAGCTGTGCGTGTCGTTCGTATGCAAAATGACCAACTGCTTTTTGCCCTTTGCCGATACCGACAGCGCGGCAATCAGCACCAAAGATATCATGATGACTATTCTTCTCATAATCTACAAATCTACATTAAAAACACCTTTCTTAATAACAACATCCTTATCCGATCGTCCCTGGTATTCATTCCTCCACGATGCGCCCTTCCACCTGAGCATCAACAGCCTTTCCCTGTTTGGCTTGCTCACGGAAATAGTCCATGATGATGAAACGCACGTTGTTTCGCGCCTCCTGAGGAGAAACAAGGTCTTTCGCAGCCTTGAAGGCTACCAGTCCGTCGTTACCCTGTGCCAGATAGTCGAGTGTTGCCACACGATACGATGCGTTGGGGTCGATTTCCTGACCATTCAGACGGGCACTCACCAGTTTTCCGTCTTTCGTGATGGCTAATTCCACACCACGACTCACGCCCTCTCCATGACGAGCGGCTATCTGTGCGAATAGCTCCATGAGATGCTCGCCCGTAAGCGTCAGGAAACAAATCTTATTCTCAAACGGGGCCACATCCACCACTTGCCCGTAGTTCACCTTGCCCTCAGCAAAGCCAGCCCGGATGCCCCCCATGTTATATACCGCCATCTGGGGTGTCTCATTGTACATCTTTCCACCCCATACCAATATGTCAGCCAACAAGTTAGAGAGATTACTCTCGGGGCGCTTGGCCGCCATATAACGGGCGCACGAGCCGACCACCGGACTCATCACGCTGTCTACCTCGTGCTGATAGGGTTTGATGAATGCCGCTGCCTGGGCGTCGGGCGTGGCGTCGTAGGCCTGATCCACTAGAATGCGCGTACGCTGGATGTCGGTCACTTGATAATGCGACCGGCACGAAGTAGCCGCCACAGCACATGCAACGCAACAAAATATAACCAGTTGTTTTTTCATAATGATACCGTTGTTTTTGCAAAAATACGGGAAATCGGGCAAAATACAAACCGCAAAGCGCTGAAAATGTGTTAAAAAACCAAAAACTTTCACCTTTCCAACCGCAACAGCCAGTTATAAACTTCTTAATATGAACTTTTTGTAGTACCTTTGCACCGCTTTTCGGCGTAACCGCTGGTAGTGGAAGAGTCATTGGCCATGTTGCGTTGGAACGATAAACAAATTTAATTATAAAAATACAATGGATTTAATTAAAGTTGCTGAAGAAGCATTTGCAACCGGCAAAAAGTTCCCAGAGTTCAAGTCTGGTGATACCATCACTGTCGCTTACAAAATTATCGAGGGTTCAAAAGAGCGTATCCAGCTCTACCGTGGTGTAGTGATCCGCATCAGTGGTCACGGTGACAAGAAGCGTTTCACCGTTCGTAAAATGTCTGGTACCATTGGTGTGGAGCGTATCTTCCCCATTGAGAGTCCCAACATCGAGAGCATCGAGGTCAACAAGCGCGGTAAGGTACGTCGTACCAAGCTCTACTATCTGCGTAAGCTCACTGGTAAGGCTGCCCGCATTGCTGAAAAGAAAACTCCGATTAAGAAAGACCAGGAGTAATCGAATCTTCTTAAGGCAAGATAAAAAGTCCTGCGCTCATGCGAGTGCAGGACTTTTTAGTTGTATGCTGTTGCTTCAGCCTCTGTTAAGCATTCCAAGTTTCCGTCACATGGGCATTCATGAGGCTTCTGGCACATCGCACATTCATGCACTTTCAATTCTTCAAGCACATCGGCACTCATCATCAGGCATGAGAGCAGAAAACAGCGTCTCAGCCTACCCTACTTCCTGTCCGATTCCTCATAGTTCGACAGTCCGTCGGCCTCGCCGTGCACAGCCTCCTGGAAACTCTCCCAGTCCTGATAGCCCACAAACAGCGACAGTTTGTCGAGCGTTTTCTGGTTGGGCTTCTTCAGAATCTCTTTCTCCACTGCCTCGAGCAGCTTTTTCAATGCCTTGCGTTTCTTTTCCATAACATCAACTATTGCGGTGCAAAGTTACACAATTATTTGCATACCTCGCCATAAATTCGTAAATTTGCAGAAAATTTCTCCAACCCCATTTTTTATGAAAGAATTATCACTAAAGTACGGATGCAATCCCAACCAGAAGCCTTCACGTATCTTTATGACCGAAGGCGAGCTTCCCATTGAAGTCATCAACGGCCGTCCCGGCTACATCAATTTCCTCGACGCACTCAATGCCTGGCAGCTGGTCAAGGAGCTCAAGCAGGCCACCGGACTGCCCGCCGCCGCCTCGTTCAAGCATGTCAGCCCGGCAGGAGCCGCCGTAGGACTACCCCTGAGCGACACCCTGAAGAAGATCTACTTCGTCGACGACATTGAAGGCCTCGACGATTCGCCCGTTGCCTGTGCCTATGCCCGTGCCCGTGGTGCCGACCGCATGTCGAGCTATGGTGATTTTGTGGCACTCTCCGACACTTGCGACGCTACTACCGCCCGCATTCTGAAACGTGAGGTCAGCGACGGTGTGATTGCCCCCGGCTTTACACCAGAGGCTATCGAGATATTGAAAGACAAGCGCAAGGGCACTTATAACGTCATCCAGATTGACCCGGCCTACCGTCCTGAGCCCGTGGAGCGCAAGCAGGTGTTTGGCGTCACCTTCGAGCAAGGACGCAACGAGATCCGCCTCGACGACCCCGCACTCTTCGAGAACATCCCCACGGCCAATAAAACCTTCACCGACGAGGCCCGCCGCGACCTCATCATCGCCCTCATCACCCTGAAGTACACCCAGTCGAACAGCGTCTGCTACGTGAAAGACGGACAGGCCATCGGCATCGGAGCAGGCCAGCAGAGCCGCATCCATTGCACACGCCTGGCCGGCAACAAGGCCGACATCTGGTGGCTGCGTCAGCATCCGAAGGTGATGTCGCTGCCCTTCAAGCCCGGCATCCGCCGCGCCGACCGCGACAACACCATCGATGTCTATATCTCCGACGACCACGACGACGTACTGGCCGACGGCACATGGCAGCTCTTCTTCACCGAGCAGCCCGAGGTGCTCACCCGCGAGGAGAAGCGCGAGTGGATAGCCAAGAACACCCGCGTGGCCCTTGGCAGCGATGCTTTCTTCCCCTTCGGCGACAATATTGAGCGCGCCCACAAAAGTGGCGTCGAATATATCGCACAGGCTGGAGGCTCTGTTCGCGACGACCATGTCATCATGACGTGCGATAAATATGGCATCGCCATGGCATTCACCGGCGTTCGTCTGTTCCACCATTAATCCTCATCTTGTTCCAGCAAATATATGGAAGACGATTTCATGTCCATTCTCGAGAATGGCATCAGTTTCGGCCGGAGCAGCGCACCGCGTAAAACCGACGACAAAGTGAAGACGAAGGCCAAGAAAAAGAAATACATCACCGGCTCGCACGGCAGCGGCTCAGCTATGCAGAAAGCCAAGTACCGCGAGCAACGGGCTAACCGTCATAAAGGGAAGAAATAACTTCTTCCCTTTTTTCATGAATATGATTGGTCGCTCGACTGTTTTGAGGATAGGCTGCTTTACTGTTCCAGAGAGCAACTTTAGAAGAACAGAAAGCATCTCTGCCGTCATGGAAGGCAACTTTAGAAGAACAGAAAGCATCTCTGCCGTCATGGAAGGCTGCTTTAGTAGAACAGAAAGCATCTCTGCCGTTCTGGAAGGCTGCTTTAGATTGATGATGATACTTTCCCAAACGGTCAGACTGCCATTAAAGCTGTTCCTGTTGTTCTAGCTGTTTTTATCAGAATCGATATGAGTTATCTTAAAAAACAACTAGAACAACAGGAACAGCATTTTCAAACGACTGGTTTATGTTGATATTCAGCAGGATTTCTAACTGCGCCGGCTGGTGATGCCCCCACCCTTACGAATGGTGAGAATAGCATTCTGCAGACGCTTAGTGTCGTGATTGAAGACGATGTTGGGATTGATTTTCTGACCATTCGGACAATGCACCTCAAAGTGCAGATGCTCGGTGGTGGCCCGGCCGGTACGCCCTGTCAGTCCTATAATCTGCCCTGCCTTCACCTTCTGTCCTGCCTTCACCAAGTTCTTGCTCTGGTGGCTGTAAAGGGTGGTCAGCCCATTGGGATGGCGGATGACAATGCAGTTTCCATAGCCGCTATAGGGACCGCTGCGCGTCACCACACCAGCGAAGGCGGCACGGATATTATCGTTGGGCTTGGTCTTCAAGTCCACTC
>Ga0256407_10005308_pt1 | contig 20794 bp, 11 predicted proteins | sample RumenRJG_04DNA_FD_193489 | JGI IMG/M metagenome (GOLD analysis project Ga0256407, IMG submission 193489) | Bovine rumen microbial communities from Lethbridge, Alberta, Canada - RJG_04 | ecosystem: Host-associated > Mammals > Digestive system > Stomach > Rumen | place: Canada: Alberta... | reverse complement strand
CAAAAGAACATTTATGAGTATCATGGTAACAACAACGACTACTATCTGCCCACAGGTTTGGGTGAGAGTGTAGAGCACATGCAGAACCTGTGCGAGATGCTCTATGCCATGTTGTATCCCACCCAGTGGAACCACAATCTGGTCAGTTCGCCCAGACCCAAGATGTTCCACGACTTCAGTTACGGTAACTACAAGTATCATAATGTTTATTTCTGGAAGGTTGTTGAAAAGACATGGAGTAAACAGAATCTCTACCAGACGGTGTTCAATTGTACCAAGGAGCAGCTGATGGCTGCCATGGACGATACTAACAAGGGTCTGAACTTCGTGTATAGTGGTAAGTCATGGCTTGCCGGTTGGAACGGTGGCGTGTATCATGCCCAGTTCACTAATGGCAGCGGTAAAGAGAGCAACATGCACAAGCTGCAGAAAAGCACTGTGAAGAAGAACCTGAAGAATATGCCGATTGATTTCCGCCAGCAGGTTGATCAGCAACTGTTCGACAACGATGGTCGTCTGCGCTTTGTGCTGCGCTACAAGACTGGTAAGCAGCTCAGCGACAATGGCAGATATGATCCTAAAACAGCTATCAGTGGTGCGACCGACGTGTATGTATATAATAAGGTGCATCATGTTGAGCTGACTGATGACCCAGAGGTGTTAGCAGCTGATGATTTTAAGGATGGTGCACTCGATGGTTATTATGGCGACTCCTATTATCGCATAGGCGACGTGGTGAAGGATGAGGATGGTGCTCTTTGGTTCTGCGTTCAGCATGCAGGCCTCTATGACGAAACCATACGTGAAGTGTATAAAGAGTATGGAGAAGATGCCGACCGAGTTTGGAATGAAGGGCATATACGCATATGGCCCAGTCAGTATTCTTGGTTCGTTAGTCTCACACCTGTGTCATCTAAAGGTAAGTCGCTCTTTGAGGGTAATAGTCAATACTATTATACGAACTTGCCTACCTTTGAACAGGCCAAGACGGTTGCCTCTTATTTTTCTTATATCTTACAGGATGGTCTTTGGGGTATGGGAGGTGCTAATACTGGCTTAGGCAGGGTTTATAAACACATTAAGGATTACGCAAAGGTTGATTTAGCGAAAGTGGTTGTACGTCGTGATAGTTTGTTTGATGCATTTACAAATGGTGAGCAAAAGAACCATATCCAGAATATCTTTGTAAATCTGGCATATAGTGATGCTACTCATGCTGCTAAGAAGAAGCAAGGTTACCTGCGCTTTCTCATAGATTGCTGTGTCTCGGAATATGACGAAAATGGTAATCCTCGTCCTGGTACTCGTCTAAATTGTAATAAACTGCAGGACGCTTATACCACAGGCAACTATACTACCAAGATGTTCTTACAAGACCTTACCGACCAAGGTATGGTGAAACAGTATGCCTACGACCAGTGGGTAACACTACCTTGGTACACTTATGGAAATAACTTCGCAGGACAGAAGAATGGTAAAGCATTAGATATTTATATGCATGAGAGTATAAGGACTGACAGCTATAGCAGTGTTACTCCCGAGATGTTTCTTTGGGATCCTCAGAAAATGGATTATGCCGGAAGTTATACCTCTATGTATAATGAGCCTATCGCCATGGTCCGTGTGATGAAAGTGAAGGATCGTGGTACTAAGCCCACTCACACTGGTAATGGTAAAAAAATCCTCGCTGAGTACTTCTGTGACAATGAAAAACGTGATCAATGTGCCAATAATGGCCATTTTATGTCTTCTTTTACCAGTGTGACTTCTTATTTTAATGGTCAGAAGGTTTCAGATAAGTTTATTCTTTTCCTTGGCGAGTAATCCCCTATATATATAATAAGGTGTAAAATGATAAACAGATGATGATTATGAAAACAAATAGAATATTAACCGTGGTGTTTTCAGCCTTCATGATGATGGGGCTGGGCATGGGTGTTGCATCGTGTAGCGATAGCGACAAGAATGAGGCTAGTCCTGGCGGCGGTGAAAACGAGCCACAGGTTGAGAACGAACAGGAGGAGTTGGGCTGGAGCCTGATCAGTCAGCTCACCGACGAGCGTATAGCGCCTGCCGAGTGGACCGACAAGACCTTTGAGCCTACCATTGGCGAGGCACTCGAGGGCGAGCCTTACACTCGCGTGGTTTCGACCAATGATGTAGAAACGGCAGCAGCCCGCTTTGCCGAGTTGGCTGGCAATCCCGCAGGCTTCTCCGAGGTGATGTCGGGCTACAGCTATTCGGTTGAGGGCATGGGAACGCTCACCTATAAGCGTGGTTCTGAGACCGAGCCGTATCTGGCACAGGTGGATGTGGATCTGAAGCAGGTGCCTCACCTGAAGAAGATTCTCTACCTGACACCCGAACAACAGGGTAATAACAGTGTCGAAGCAACGGCTTATTACCGTTTTGGCGACGTGGTGAAGGATGGCGAAGGCAGCTACTGGGTGTGTGTACGCCCCAGCTTCGATCCCGAGGGTAAGGGCGACAGCCACTGGATCACCGTGTCGACGCCACTGCCCGATAAGAACGTGTACCACTGGCGTGGTAACAACAACGACTATTATCTGCCTACAGGCTTGGGTAAGAGTTTGGAGCACATGCAGAACTTGTGCGAGATGCTCTATGCCATGAATTACCCCGACGATTGGCTCAGCAATCTGAGTTCATCGCCTAGACCCAAGTTCTTCCATGACTTCAGTTCCACTAAAAACTACAAATATCATAACATCCATTTCTGGAAGCGAGTAGCCAAGATGTGGGATGAGAATAATCAGGACCTCTACGCGAAGGTGTTCAAGTGCACCAAGGAGCAGCTAAAGGCTGCCATGGACGATCCTGATAAAGGTCTCAACTTTGTGTATAATGGTTACTCATGGAAAACTGGCTGGAACGGTGGTGTGTATCACGCCCAGTTCACCAATGGCACTGGTAAAGAGAGCAATATGCATAAGGTGAAGGACGACGGAGCCGTGAAGAAAAACCTGAAGGATATGCCTGTAGATTTCCGTAACGGTCCAGATCCGAACTTCTTCAACGATGGTCGCCTGCGCTTTATACTGCGTTACAAGACTGGTAAGCAGCTCAGCTCCAATGGTAGATATGACAAGAAGACGGCTATCTCTGGTGTTGAAAACGTGTATGTGTATAACAAGTCGTATTTGGTTGATCTGAACGACAAACCGGAGGTGACAACCGAGGATAAAGTCTTCAAGAATCGTGGGTTCTATGTTATAGGCGATGTGGTGAAGGACGGTTTTGACAACCGTTGGATATGTGTGATGCCTAGCACTAACAATAGTGACCATCCAGATTCTAAATATGCCTACTTCGTCAGCTTCGACGAGAACGCACTTGGCAAGAATCTTTATTCTGGTTTCCCGAATCTGCCGTCGAAGAACCTTTCTATGCAGATGCTTTTCTGTATGGAAATCATTGCTCACAACTGTACCACCGGCACAAACACATATATGCAAGCAATTGAAAACGTCAAGAACCACGCTGGCGTGAATATGTTTGATATAGTTGCTTTCCGCGACACCATGCACAAGTTCACAGATACCCCAAAGGCGGAAAGTGTCATCAATTCATTTATCAGCTCGCTCTATTATGATACCGACGGCACGCTCTGTGTGCTCCGTCTCGTTGGCGACTATACTGCTGAACAGCAAAAAGGTGGGCGCGACTTTAGCTGGCACTTCTATGACAGCTATACACACGATCTGCAGACTCATCCCAAGCGCATGGATTTTAATGGTTTGGCCGACATCGCCGACATATTAGCTTATAATGAGGACCGCTGGGTGCTCTTGCCCTGGTGGACGATCGGCACCAAAGAGAGAACCCCTTCGCCTGGTTATCTCAAGAAGACGCAGAGACTCGACAACCTGTACAATTTCTTATATGCGCCTAATCGCTCATTCCTGGAAGGTACATGCCCAACGAACATGTATCGTGAGCCTCTCGTGGTATTTGCTGCGAAGCGCGTGCTCGATACTGGTACTGAGGCCAGAGCCTTCGAAGACGGTACCCGCATTAAGAAATTGAGTTTGCTATCGGAATTAGATCCGGATTTGTTTGATGATAACGATGTGATAAACAGGTTTATAATGGATGTATATGCCAAGACTAAATACCAAATGTTCTTAAACGACAAGAGCTACGACTGGGGTATGAATAATGAAAAATAATAACTATTAATTATAAATGATTATGAAAACAAGTAAGATTTTAACCGTGGTGCTTTCAGCCTTCATGATGATGGGGCTGGGCATGGGTGTTGCATCGTGTAGCGATAGCGACAAGAGTGATAATAAGCCTGGTGGTGAAGACGAGCCCCAAGTTGTGAACGAGCAGGAAGAGTTGGGCTGGACCCTGATCAGTCAGCTCACCGACGAGGCCACAGCTCCTGCCGGCTGGATGGATAAGACTTTTGAGCCTACCATCGGTAAGGCGGTGGATGGCGATCCCTACACCCGCGTAGTGGCAACTAACGATGTAGAAACAGCTGCAGCGCGCTTTGCTGAATTGGCAGGCAACCCTGCTGGGTTCTCCGAGATAATGACGGGCTACAGCTACTCGCTCGAGGGTGTGGGCAAACTCACCTATAAGCGTGGCTCTGCGACCGAACCGTATCTGGCACAGGTGGATGTGGATCTGAAGCAGGTGCCTCACCTCAAAAAAATTCTCTACCAGACGCCCGAACAGCAGGGTAATAACGGCAGTTTTGATGGAGCTGCCTATTACCGTTTTGGCGACGTGGTGAAGGATGGTCAGGGCAGCTACTGGGTTTGTGTGCGCCCCAGTTTCGGTCCTGAAGGTAAGGGCGACAGCCACTGGATATCGGTATCTACGCCGCTGTCCGATGAAAACACGTATCATTATAAATACAAGGACACTGACTACTACCTGCCTACCGGCTTAGGTAAGAGTTTGGAGCACATGCAGAACCTGTGCGAGATGCTCTATGCTATGATCTACCCTGATAAGTGGCTCAGCAATCTGAGTTCATCGCCTAGACCAAAATTCTTCCATGACTTCGATTTTAGTAAAAACTACAAATATCATAACATCTATTTCTGGAAGCGTGTAGCCGAGGCGTGGGAAGCAAATGATCAGGCCCTCTACGCGAAGGTGTTCAAGTGCTCCAAGGAGAAGTTACAGGCTGCCATGGACGATCCTGATAAAGGTCTCAACTTTGTGTATAATGGTTACTCATGGAAAACAGGCTGGAACGGTGGCGTGTATCACGCCCAGTTCACCAATGGCACTGGTAAAGAGAGTAATATGCACAAGATGAAGGACGACGGAGCCGTGAAGAAATACCTGAAGGATATGCCTGTAGATTTCCGTAACGGTCCAGATGAGAAATTTTTCGACGATGGTCGCCTGCGCTTTATACTGCGCTACAAGACCGGTAAGCAGCTCGGCGGCGGTAAATACCATGAGAAGACAGCAATAAGCAATGTAGTCGGAGAGTATGTATATAATGAAATGCATAAAGTTAATCTGAATGATAATCCCGAGGTGACGACTCAGGATGGCGATGTACACCCCAACCAGGATGCCAACGACCCTGCTGACGTGAAAAACCCCCAGACGGGTATCATCAGCAAACCGATAGCAGACGTTCAGCGCCATGACATTGGTGAGGTAGTAGCCAAAAACGGTCGTATCTACAACAGTGTGGAGGAAGCCAAGAAGGATGGTACAGAGGCTGTGGCCATGATCGCCGCTATGAAATGGGAAAGCGATGAAGTAAGTGGTAAATACACAGGAGCTTATCCTGTACAGATGTATCAGATTTATTATAAGGTAACTCACGCTGTAGCTATTGGCTTTGAGGATATTCCATTAACGAGTATGCCTTTTTCAACAGACAATACAGCTCTTGAAGCTAGCAAGGTGGATGCTGAATGGGTAAAAGCGCACACAGTTCCTGGTGCTACTTGGTGTCAGATGGATAGTTATACGCTGCAGCGCATGCTCATAGAGTGCGGTGACAAGGACCCAATGGGCGGACAGGATAACCTCATTTATTGTCTTGACGATATCAAAAAGAAAACTGAGGCTGGTCTTGACGATTATACTTCTTATTATCGAACACCACAAGCAACTCCCTGTGAACTGTCAAAGAAATTGGCTGAATGTGGTGTTAATTTTTCAGGAAATTCGAAGTGGGCTACTAATGAGCAAGATGTTGTCTTTATTCTATCACGTCAAGATCAAGGGTTTGACATCGCTTTCAATCTTCGAAAATATGAAACCAGTTCTCACTGTCGCTTTTATCTGAAATGGTAAGAATATAAAAATATAAAAATATAATGATTATGAAAACAAGTAAATTCCTAAACTCAGTGCTTTCTGCCTTCATGATGATGGGGCTGGGCATGGGTGTTGTATCGTGTAGCGATAGCGACAATAACGAGAATGGTGCCGACAATCTGGTCAGCACCCTGACGCTCGACGAGAAGGTGGCACGCTTTGGCGTGGAAACCGAGATGGAGGGCGCTGTTGTGCCACTGAATGTTGCCTGCAAAGGCGCATGGAGTGTTGCTGTTGAGAAAGGAAAAGACTGGGTGAGCATAGAGAATAACCAAGTGTTCTACCAAGGCTCGCAGACTTTGCAGCTGCTTTTCGACGAGAACCGTACAGAGGTTGACCGCACAGCCATCCTCTACATCACCAACGATGCTGATGAGACGCAGACCGTGACTCTGCGCCAGACAGCACTCTATAATGGTGAGGCTCCCTCTAACTCCAACATTCAGACCTTTGGTGGCAAAGGCTTGGGCTGTGGTATCAATGTGGGACAGATTTTCCGCGACCAGACCAAGGCCGCTCCTGGTAAATTCAACCCGCTGGCCATACACAAACTGAACAACGTGTTCAACCTGGGTAAGATCGAAAGCCTGATGGAGAATGGCAAGTTCAGCGGCGAGCAGCCTTATATCGAAGAGGTGCTCGAACGTGGTGAGGCCAGCATCGTGAAGTGGGACTCGCTGGTGCAGAAAGGTCGTAAACTGAAGGCTACCCTGAACATGGAGATATCGTTCGGTTTCTTCAATCTGAAGGTTGGCGGTGAATATGATGCTGCAGATACGATGAACCACGTGGGTCTGGATTATGCCATCACGCGCAATCTGGCGCTCTACAACGCTTACGTCCAGCCATCAATGCTGCGTAGTTATGCCATCAAGCAGGATGCACTCGACATGATGAACGCTGGTGATGTTGAGGCGCTCTATGACAAGATTGATGCCCAGGCAGCTGCCTATAAGAAACGCAATAAGCGTCGCTTTGGCAGAGAGGAACTCACAGCCGATCAGAAAGCATGTATCGATGCGATGTATGAGCAGGTGGATAATCTGCATACTTATGGTGGTGTATTCTCTTCGGGTTTCGCTAATCTCTACACCAAGCTGTCGTCGGCTTTCCGCAGCAAAGATCAGACTAAGATTGATGCAGTGCTTGAACAGATCGATTCCGACTACGGTCCATTCATTATTGCCCGTGCCGTTCTGGGTGGTTCGCTCAACATGAACTGCTGGTTGAGTAATTCTTACCTCTTCACCAGAGGTACACTCGCAGTCAAGACGGCTCTCGAGGGCGAGGGTATGTTTAAGGTGAATGGTACCTTGGATTGGAGCCAGAACGGATTGGATGCCGTTCGTAACTCAAAGCGTACCTATGATATCTATGGTGGTAATGCTAACCAGCTGCTTACTGATATCGAAACCGTGATGAACAGCGATAACCCTCGCGATGGTGTGAAACTCGATGAGGCAATGTCGCGTTGGGTCAGCTCGCTCTATGGCACTCAGACCGGCGGCAAGAAGTACGAGAACAGCAATGCAGCGCTGATTACTATCACACTCACGGGTGTGTGGGAGCTGTTTGAGGATGCACAGGTGCAGGCTGCTGTCAAGCAGTTCTTCATCGAGAAGTATAAGAACTACGACCTGGAGAAGTATGTAGATATGATGTACCAGGTTGAACCAGATAAGTAAAGTATTGAAGACAAAGTTCATACATATAGTAATTTGGCTCGCGCTGCTGACAGCATGTAGCAGCGAAGTTGATTGGCAAGGTGGTGGCGAAACGACGCCACCCACCTTCCAATGGACGCGAGGTGTCGTAGAGGAGACACGTATCGCCTTCCTGCGTAACTTCGGCGTGGGCTATGGCTATAATGCTGTGAACGGCCGCTACTGCTGTTACGACGACATACGCAGTCAGGTGCTGAACCGCCGGCAGCTGGAGCAGGCAAGCATCGACTTGCAGGAACGACTCTTCTTTACCGACTACTCCACACATGCAAGCTATCGCGATACGGTGGCTTATAGTTTACACGACTATGTGGCTATCTTCAATCTCGACGAGAAGTCAAGCATAGATTGTGTGGTTTATAAACAGGAGCAGAGCATCCGCCAGAATATCCTGGAGGATGGTGTGCGCCAGAGTTTCTACTATTGTGCCGACGAGGTGCAGCAGGTGGCGCAGCAGTATCTCAACGTGACCAGCATGCGTGCTGCCATGAAGGCTGGTATCGACCCGCAACAGCTGCTCACTCAGTCGTTCCGCGATGCCGTGCGCCATTTGGGTGATTCCAACGACCCGGCATCTGTCGATTCGTTCATCAAAGTGTATGGCACCCATGTGGTGGTGAGTGCTGCCGTGGGTGGCCGACTGCATATGGACCTGAAGAACTCGATGAAGCGCTATAGCCGTCGACTGCAAGTGGATAAGTTCAAGACCGAGGACCTGCTGTATGCTTTCAAGAGTCGTACTGAGAACCGCCAGTTGTCTGAGCAATATCAGTGGATAGAGGATGGCTCCCTTTGCGTGTCGGCCTATGGTGGCGATCAGTCGTTACTCTCGCAGCTACTCGGCGAACAGCGTTACGACGGCACGCGAAACTTCGACCTCTCGCAGCTGGATAAGTGGCGTAAAAGTATCACCTTTGTGCCCGACGACGAATATGCCTCTACGGCCGAGATGATCGATATGACCGTGGTGCCCATCTGGGAGTTTGCCTTCGATGCCGATGCATCAGCCAAACTGCGTGCCCGTATTTTGCAGGATGCTGCACAGGCCCGCTTGCTGTTGGGTGAGCGCAACTTCTCATCGTGTTTCTTCCCCTTGCGCCATGCCGTGGCCTCGTGCCAGATTGCTAAGGGTAGCAACTGGGAAACAGTGAGTCATCGTGTTGGCAACCGTAGCGACCGTCATGTGGTGTTTGTGGTGAGCCAGGAGCGCTATGTGGCTATGTTAAGTTACGAATACCTGAGTGTAAAGGGTGGGCGTGGACAGTATTTCTGGACGGCCTATCCCGTTTACGACGGCTACGTGAAACTGCAATGCGGCTATGCCGTGAGCGAGGATGACGGCCGCCTGCACCGGCTGATGATGGACGACGGGTGGTTGAAAGCTGTGCCAGTGAGTCAGGAAGAACAGCCCGAACAGACAGAGATGGTCTATCTGAATGCCGGCACGCTGAGTTTTGTGCGTCAGGACGGATACGTGTATGCGCCTGCCGACCCCATGCTGTATGTCGAACCTACACACGGGGTGAACCCCGATGGCACGGTAGATGTGAGCTATGTGGTTGTGGACAAAGATGCACCCAACGAATTTGTAATCACAATACCCGCTGATGGTCCGTTGGACCTAGGCGACGAGTGGACCCTGGAAAGTAGCGGCTACGACCACAATAAGCAGCGTGTCAACACCTATACGCGCCCTGCTGACTATATAGGTTATTATAATCCAAGAGAAGTGCGACCTGTGAAATGAAGAACTGGATAGTGATATGGCTCCTTGGGGGACTGCTGGCAGGCTGTGCTGAACAAGATGAGATGACGATGCCACCTGTAGCACCTGCTGATACCACCTTTGCGGTGTCGGTAGCCGACAGTGTGTTCAGTCGTTTTGCTTCCTTCGAGAGCCTTGCTGTAAAAGTAACCCGCAGCAAGGCTTCCGAAGGCACCATCCGCATCAGTACCGATGCCGACTGGCTGTCGCTGCAAACAGATACCTTACCAACCGATGGTATCATCAGTTTTTCAACTACCGATAACCCTTCGAATACCCGTCGTGAGGCCCGACTCACTTTTACCGCCAACACCCAAACCGCTGCCATCACACTGAGCCAACTATCGGTTGGTGATGATGATGAGAATACCGATCCGGCGGCTGACGGCTATCTGGGGTATGGCTACGACATCTATCAAAGTATCGACAACCCCATGTCGGTGCGTAAGACTCATCCTGTGATGAGCCTGGATGTGCTGCGCACTTATAGTTCGCAGACCACCTATGAGGTGGTGCACGAGAACCGTCTGTCACGTACCGAATTTAATATCACATACGCTCGCTCAGCCAGCGAGTTTGCCAAGTTGCTCACGGCGTCGGCCAGCAACACCGATGTGGCCTTGATGGGCTTCCGCCAGAATGTTGACATGCTGAGTAAGGTGTGCCGCAAGGAAGAGCTGATGGTGAGCAACTATGCTTATGGCACCATGACCAAGGCCGTGTGGAGTCGTTCCATCGACCGTGGAGCCTTGACACATCTGCGCGACCGCGGTAAGCAACTCTTTACTTATGCCTTCCAGTTAGACCTGCAACGGGTAACGGGCCAGACGGGTAGTGACCGCCGGCAGGCTCTCGAAGAGTTGCTCGACAAATATGGCACCCATGTGGTGATGCAGGCCGACTATGGTGGTAAGATTGATTATACGTTCTGTATGACCAAGAGTGGCAGTCTGCGTTACGACGAGGAGATGCGTTGTCAGGCAGAGTTTACCTTTGGTCGTCTGCCGCGTGCCGAATGGGACGACCAGCAGCAGTCGGCACTGAGCAGTTCGAAGCAGATTCAGGGGGCTATCAACATCAAAGGCGGAGATCCCTCACTGCGCCACCAGCTGGAGCAGGATGTGAAAGGCCTGGGTGCTGGCGACGGTCTGCCCCCAGAACACATGATGCAATGGCTGGGCAGTATTAACTACAGCGACCATCCGGGCAGCGACGAATCGCTCGAGGTGATACACTTTGATATCATCCCTCTGTGGGACCTTTTTACCGGTGAGATGCGCCAGGAGGTGATGCAGGCAGTCATGGATCGTGCCAACAAGAGTAATTGTAAAGTTAGCGATGCCTTTGCATCTACCGATGTGTACTGGCTTGATATCACCGATGCGTTGCGGTTCGACAAGAGTCTGTGTCGTATCGTCTATGTGAAGGGTGTACCTGTGCTGAATGTGTGTCAGGAGTATATACCGCAGATCCGTGCTGATGAGCGCGTCAATGTGGCATATCCTATTTATAATAATAAGGCGGGGCTGACGCAGGGCATCTTCCTGGGCGATGGCGTGCACCGGCCTGCCTACGTGATGTTTGGCGGTGATGAGTGTTATGTGGTGCCCATCGAGACCCTGAAGCAGGATGCCAAGCTCACTGAACTGGCCTATGTGGGGGGAAACCTTTACCCCGAACGTCACGATTATATATTCCAGACGGTGACGCCTGAGACCTACGACGACATGTTCCTATACCGCTATGAAGGCGAGACACATGCCACGCCAGTTGTGAAGATTGGCGCCACCTTCTGGACGCAGACCGATATCGGGCATGGCATGGGCTTTACTCCCACCCCCGACAGCGATGACGATGTGCGCGACGTGTTGGCCGACGGCACACTCTATACACGTTTCCAATACGATGTTAGCAGCGCCGCCCAAAGGGCCAATGCCTGGGGCTATGGCTATGAGCCTAATACCTACTTTAAGCGTGACAACAACCGCCACTGGTATCTGCCTGAGCCGTACCAGGTGCAACAGCTATACAACTATCTGGGACATTCGCCCAAAGCGCTGTTCCGGGGTGGCGTGAGCGGATTCGAGGCGGCCTTTCATGGCTATCGTGGTCAGGCTGACATCGAGAACGGAAATGCGCTGGGCGATAATCAGCATCGTGGGCTTAACACCTTGAATGTAGTTGCCTCGAAAGCTGTTGGCAACAGCGTTGAGGCTTGTCTGATGGTGCTCGACGCTCATTATCACCTCAAGCTGATTACCGATGCCACCTATTCAGGTGAGAATTCCCGTCAGTGGCGTACCAACTACTATCCCGTGCGATTGTGTCGTGGCGCCTGCTATGAGTATCCATCGCTTTCAAAGATAAAAGAGATACAGAATAAATAAGATATGAAAATGAATAGATATTATAGTATATTCGCATTTGTACTGGTTGTGCTGAGCTATGTAAGCTGTAGCAGTGATGACAAAACCGATACCCCAACGCCTCCCACCGAAAAGGAGGTGCTGACCGATGCCGATAGTCTCATCATACGTCAGCAGATGGCAGTGGTCAATATCCTGAGTAAGTTGACAGGACGCGACGATATAGGTCCCGATTTCGACACCAAGCAGTATGCTCCCGTCTACGGTAGCGTGCGCGATGAGGCATTACCCTATGTGAGGGCGATTGCCGTGGCTGATGCGACTGAGGCCGAGAACCAGTTCCGTGCACTCGTGGGCAGTCATTTTGTGCAGACAACGGCCGACGGTCTGGCGGTGACGCTGGCTGATATGAACCTTCGCACCGACGGGCGCCGACAGACATTAGGCACGCTCGCTTTCCACCGCGCCATCAATGACGAACGACTGGCATACGCTGATGTGGCCATCGACTGTATGCCCGCACTGCGCCGTATAGAATATATCGACGAGAAAAACTGGGGATTGAATGCCGCTTCGCCTTACATGATAGGACAGCTGGTGTACTATGGTGGCTCTACTTATACCACTGGTCTCTACGTGTGTGTGCGCACTTCTACCGACGGCAACCGAACGGGCCGACTCATCCACTTTGAAACGAATAATGGCACCAGCGACTGTTCATATAACCTTGATAATGACGATGAGGGCTGCTGGGTGCCATATAACCATGCCACGGCTACTGATATGGAATTCTACATGCAGCTGTTGTTGCGCAATAAGCGTGGCTACCGTAATGCTATTTCTGCCTATCTGAAGCGGTCAAGTACCGAAGAGAGGTATCGTAACCGACACGACCAGGTGCTACCCAAAGGCTTTTATGAGTATCCAGGCCATTTGTATGGTCACAAAGGCGATTATCCTGCGGCGGTGATCCTGAATGCTGAATACAGCAGTGAGTCGGAGTGGCTGTTTGGACGTAGGCGCAAGGTCACCTTCTGGGAGGTCACCAACTGGTCGGTGAGTGATATTGGCGAAGAGAAGACCATGACTTACTGGAAAGATAAGGAGTGGAATAGTTTTATGATAAAATACTATGTCCTGACGGCCAACATCATCAAGTTTGGCTCCGACGAGGTGCCTGGGGCAGTGAAGGTTTACGACCCCGCGCCTGATGCTTTTTGAAAGTGTGTGTTATTTTATATATTTAATGATTATGAAGACTAAGAAACTAAACATGCTGTTTGTCTTGTTGCCGATGCTGTTGGTGTTTGGCAGTTGCAACAAGGATGATGATGCATCTGACGTCCCTCAGGAAGCTAGAGGGTTGCCGATGCGTGTTACTATTGTGTTTGAACCCGGACAGCTGGGCGCCATGAGCACTAACGACTTCTTACAGTTGGATGTGCAACAGTTTGGCATCGACCACAAGGATTCGGTTTCAACCTCTTTTATTTGTACGCGTACATTCGAGTTGACTGCTATGGCCATCAAAGAATGGGCCGCGGATGATCTTCAGAAAAGTCCTGGTACCGACCACCGACTGCTGATTCTGACTTCGCCTGAACTGTTACGCTGCCTGAAGGGGGTGACACTGCGTGACGACGATCAGGTATTGGTACTGAAGACGCACCTTGCCGATGCCAAGGCTGCAGGTCCCGAAAAACGTACTCACGTGCTGAATGTCTCGTTTTCCGATGCTGTGCGGCAGGCGATAGTGCGCCGAAAAGACTACTACGAGGAAGTATATGCCGACTCGGTCAGAGAGAAACAGATTGTGCAAAAGGAGTTCGGGCCATATACGATTGTGCGCGAGTTCAGCACCATGCAGGTGGCCGATAGTCTCAACGAAACGCTGCATGAGCTGTTCCCTGAGAAGATGATTGGTTATGACTACCAAATCGATCTTGATATGGTAGGCGATTTTGATGTTGATAACTTGTGCCTGACAAATGTGGATGAAACGGCGGATATGAGTAACCTGAGCGAAGATGCCTTTTTGCTGGGTTATACCCATTGGGTGAATCCTATCACGGCTACAAACGTGTTCTGTCAGCCCATGCAGTTTATCGACTTAGGTGTGTTTAACCGCAGTTATGAGTGGTACTGGATTACAAACCGTGGCGATAATAACTGGCCGCAGGCCGTGATTATAGGCGAACCGGGCAATACCGAAGAAAAACTGGATTATATTATACCCAAGTATAATCTGCGTTCGTGGTTGGAGCGTTGGCTCGCAACCCCCGACGACATGCCCGAAGAAGAATGGGCCCCTAAGGCTAAATTCAGTGTTTGGGAAAGTAGAATTGTAAAACAGAAGCTATGAATAAGATAATCAAATTGATGATGCATGGAGTGGCTGTAGCTCTGCTCCTCATCCTGACAGCTTGCCACAGCGATAATGATGCACCATCGGTGCCTGCTGAGACTGCCGTTGTGGAAACATTGAATGTTGATGTGATTGTGCCTAACGATATACGTAGCTTATGGCAACCAGCCATCGATATGGTGATTGAAAACCTGGCCGAAGCTCAGCGAACCCTGCCCCGACAGGTGAAACTGAATCTGCGTTACCATGATGAGAATGCTGCCGACCTGGAGCAGACGGTTTATCAACTGTGCTATCCCAAGGAGGGCGATGATACCTGCCACCTGATTCTGGGACCGTATAGGTCGGCCAAAGCCGAGATGATACTGGCCAATGCGGCCAAGCGACGTGTGCCCGTGATGATGCCCGAGGTGACCAGCGACGAGATACAGCGCATCATGGACGGCAAACCTTATGCATGGTTTATGACCGAGAGCGACGTAACAGCCTGCGAAGCTATCATGAACCTTTGTACCTCTTACAAACTGCGACATGGTGCCCTCTTCTATAGCGATGATCGCTATGGTAACTCGTTCAGAAACTGGTTTGGATACATGGCTACCGAGTTCAATATCAATGTGAATCCCCAGTTTATCCGTTCCTATAAACCAGGACAGGATCTGACCGACGTCTTTGAGCAGATAGAGAAAGCCTGCGAAGATGATCAGCAACCCTATATGGTGCTGCTGGCAGTGAGCGACGAAGCCGACTATGTGAATCTGGCCAAACAGATTACAGCCGCTCGCAAACGACTGGGACTCGTGGAATTCGAGGCATCGGCAGTCACTTATTTCGTCAGTGATACTGGTGATTCAAAAGCCGTATATAGTGCAGGTGTTCCCTTCTATGGCCTAAGCCCGGCAGCTGCCACCATCAGTGGCTTCGAAACCGATTACTACACACACTACAAACACAATGCGCCAGATGGCGCTGCACAGGTTTACGATGCCCTGATGATAGCTGCCTTGGGCGCAGCCAAACGTGCCGGTAATCCTACCGGACCGGATGACTTGACCATCGACGGGCAGAAAGTGGAGTATCGCGACGAACCCTTTGGACCGAACCTGAGTGACTGGATGCGTGCGCTGGTGGCCGACAAGAGTGGTACCCCGACCAACTGGACGGTGGATGGTATGAACAAGGCTTTCAGACTGCTGGCGCAGGGACAGAATCCAAGCCTGAGTGGTACTACCGGTAAGCTGCTGTTCGATGCAAAGATGCATAACACCATCCTGCAAACCACCTATTGGCTGTGGTACACCTATGGCGAAGGCGACCGATATCCATTGATTACTTTTTCGACCCATGGTGACGATGGTCAGGTGGCTACACTACCCACCTGGGAGTGGCAGAAGCAGATCCGAGAGGAGTTTGACCCTAATATCATCGTTAACCATAACCTTCCTGATGTAAAGGATCGCTGGGCACTGGTCATCACCCCCTCTACCACCTGGGCCAACTACCGCCATCAGGCCGATGCTTTCTCGATGTATCAGACCCTGCGCCACCATGGCTACGACGACGATCATATCGTGCTGATATGCGAGGATAATCTGGCTGATGCGCCCGAAAATAAATATCCGGGTAAGATCTATGTGGAGAACCCGCCAACACCGGGCAGTCCGTTTGGCGATGATGATGACGTGCGCAAGCACTCCGTGGTCGATTACCACTTCTCCGACCTGCAGATCGACGATATCCGTAAGATTATCCTGGGTGATACCGATGGTGGACGACTGCCACACGTGCTGAACACGACTGAGCAAAGCAATGTCTTCATCTTCTGGAGTGGACATGGTGCCGACGGTCGTGGCATGTGCTGGAGCGATGGTACAGGTAGCGCTGTCTTTAGTGGTGCTCGTATGCGCGACATCCTGAATGAGCTGAACCAACGCAATGGCTACCGCCGCTGCATGCTGGCCATCGAGACCTGTTTCAGTGGACTGATAGGCGAGGCTATCGTTGGACTGCCCGACGTGGTTGCCATTACAGCAGCCAATACCATTGAGCCGTCTAAGGCCGACGTGCATAACCGTGAGCTTGGCGTGTTCCTGTCTAATGCCTTCTCACGTGCTTTCCGTATCGCTATCAACAACAATCCCGAAATCACCCTGCGCGACCTGTTCTATGACTTGGCACGCACCACGACAGGTAGTCATGTAAAACTCTACAACGACGCTGCCTACGGGTCGGTATATACGCTGTCAGCTTCGGATTATTTTCCTAATTAGTTTTATAAACAATTATTTCTATTAATTTTAAAACAGTACAACTATGAAAAAAATGTTGAATTGGATGCTCGCTGCCATCCTTACAATCAGCGGCGCAAGTGTTGTTTCTTCATGTTCAAATGAAGATACCCCTGCATGGGAGGGTAAGAACGTATGTACAAACTATACCGTAGAGTATAACTTTGTACATCCTGCTACCAACAGCAAGTACTTCGTGACTAAGTGGGCTGTGTGGAGCCTTGACAACAAGCGTGAACCAGTGCCTGTTTACAGTCAGACCGTATCGGGTGGTCACAGCCAGGGTAAAGCTGATATCACCTTCCCTGCTAAGGAGTCGTTCTTCGTTAATGCACTCGTGAAGGAGAATCCTACTTTTGATGCCGACATGTTCTACGACAACCGTGGTACCTATACCATCACCACCTTTAATGCCCGTGGTGAGATTCTCGACAAGAAGACTGAATCTTTCGGCATCTATAGCGGTGCGCCTGTCAATACGCTCGACATTCCTAATCTTGAGTTGACAGCTTGGAGTGCCTATACCGAAATCAACTGCTCTATTGCCGAGGATGGCAAGATTACCATGGAGGTAGTATCGTCGCCCGAAAGCAGTGAGAGTGGCATCAAATGGTAATATCAATATAATTGTTTCAGAATTAGATTGTTTGGGTCTGGCGGAAGATCTACAGGTTTTGTAGAAAGTCCGTCAGACTTTCTTTTATAAATGATAGAGAGTGATAGATAACGTTTGTCTATCACTCTCGTATCTTATTGATATATAGAATGTTATGACGAAAAGTGATACTTTTCGCTTTTTCTCTATAAAAAAACTACATGTAGCCCAACCAGCGCAGGATATCATTCAGGTTAGCAAACACCATCAGTAGGATAAGCAATCCGAATCCGAAATACTCGGCACGGATCATGAATGTCTCTGATGGCTTGCGGCGTGTAATCATCTCGTACATCAGGAACAGTACGTGTCCACCGTCGAGTGCGGGGATAGGCAGTATGTTCATGAATGCCAGAATGATGCTCAGGAAGGCAGTCATCTTCCAGAAGAGATACCAGTCCCAAACTGGTGGGAACAGACTTCCGATAGCACCGAATCCGCCAATTGACTTAGCTCCGTCGGCTGTGAACACATACTTCATGTCGCCTACATACCCCTTCAGCACATTGATTCCGTATGCTATACCGGCAGGGAAACTCTCAAAGAATCCGTATTCCTTTGTTATGGGCTCATAGAGTCCGGCAACGGTCTTGACCATAAATCCTAGCTTAAGCTCTGGAGTAAGTGTTACTGCGGCTGTGTCTGCAATCATTGCTGTTACAGCTTTTGATGCATCGGTGCTGTCTTTTACCAGACCTTCGCGCTCGTATACGATTGATACGGTGCGAATCTTCAGACTGTCGGCCTGTGTCTTGGCTCCGGTCATCATATCCTCAAGCACACCCAGCTGGTCGGTAAACTCGTTGTAACTATCTACGGGTTTGCCGTTGATGCCTACAATCTTGTCGCCCTTCTGCAGTCCCATCTTGGCCGCAGGTGTTCCTTCCATCACGCTGTCTACGACAGCAGGAATCAGTGGACGCACAAACGAGGGCTCTGCCTTAAGCATACCCAGCAGATTGATCTCGCCTGGCAGGCTGATGCTCATCGCCTTACCATCGCGGATGATGTCGGCACGAGTAGCCTCACTCAGGTCGCGATACATGTCAGCACTGAAGTCCTTGAACTCGCCCTTATCTGTACCTACCAGGATATCGCCATCCTGGAATCCGTACTGCTTGGCCTCGGTATTGAACTTCATACCCATAGTCATGTTCTTTACTGGGATATAGGTATCGCCCCAGTAGAACAGTATCATCGAGTAGATAAACAGAGCCAACAGGAAGTTCACCAGCACACCGCCAATCATCACCAGCAGGCGCTGCCAGGCGGGTTTGCTGCGGAACTCCCAAGGTTGCTCGGGCTGTTTCATCTGTTCGGTATCAAAACTCTCGTCTATCATTCCTGCTATCTTGCAGTATCCACCCAGTGGCAACCAACCCACGCCATACTGTGTATCGCTGTTCTTGGGCTTGAACTTAAACAGGCTTCCGTCCCATTTCCAGATGCTTGGGTCGAAGAAGAGATAGAATTTTTCTACACGTATGCCAAAAAGCTTGGCAAAGAAGAAGTGGCCACCCTCATGGAGCAGCACCAGCAGGCCAATGGCCAGCATGAATTGTAAAAGTCTAATTAAAAAGATATCCATGATTGATTATTTGTTCATTAATTCTGTAGCTATGCGACGAGCCTCGGCATCGGTAGCGATGTAAGTATCGTAGCTTGGGTTCTTGTCGAATGTGGCACGCTGCATGGTCTCGGCGATGATGTCGCCCATCTGCAGGAATCCGCACTTGTCCTCCAGGAATCCGCGGTTTACTATCTCATTTGCTGCATTCACGATACAAGGCATGTTTCCGCCCTTGTCGATAGCCTCGAAGGCTAGTGCCAGACAGCGGAACTTCTCCAGGTCGGGCTCGAAGAACTCCAGATGCTGGGCCTTGAACAGGTCAAGGCGCTCACCGCTAAGATGCAGTCGCTGTGGGAACGAGAATGCATACTGGATAGGCAGACGCATATCGGGTACACCAAGCTGGGCCTTTACGCTACCATCTTGGAACTGAACTGCTGAGTGAACAATACTCTGGGGGTGAACCAACACCTGAATCTGCTTGGCATCAACACCAAACAACCACTTGGCTTCGATCACCTCAAAGCCCTTGTTCATCATCGATGCAGAGTCGATAGTGATCTTAGCGCCCATATCCCATGTTGGGTGGCGCAGGGCGTCGGCCTTGGTCACGTGGGCTATCTCCTCCATCGACTTCAGACGGAACGGACCGCCAGAGGCTGTCAACAGAATCTTTTCTATAGGATTCTGATCCTCGCCTACCAGACTCTGGAATATGGCTGAGTGCTCGCTGTCAACGGGTAGGATAGGAGTGTGATACTGCTGTGCGAGAGCCAGAATCAGCTCACCGGCTACTACCAGCGTCTCCTTGTTGGCCAGACAGATGGTCTTACCAGCCTTGATAGCGTGGATGGTGGGGTTTAGTCCTGAGAAACCTACCATCGCGGTCAGTACCATATTGATTGGACCTGCCTCTACTATTTCGTTCAGTGCCTGTGCTCCGGCATATACCTTTACATCCGGCATGTCGCTCATCAGCGATTTCAGTTCATCGTATCTGGCCTCGTTGGCTATCACGATGGCGGCGGGCTTAAACTTATGAGCCTGCTCGGCCAATAGCTCCACCTTATTATTAGCTGTCAGGCAGTAAACCTCATAAAGGTCACTGTGCTCCTCGATTACCTGGAGCGCCTGGGTGCCTATCGACCCCGTGGAGCCGAGAATTGCTATTTGTTTCTTCATAACTCTAAAATGCCTTCCGGCAGTTTTACTATTATTTGTTGCTTCTTTGTATCTACATTTGTAATCAGCTCTTCCGATGCGGGAATCAGTTTACCGTCTTCCAGTTCGAAGAGTATGTTCATCGTCGAGTCGTCGACCGATGTGATGCGACCTGCTACTTTGCCGGTGTTAGCATCTATCAGCTCAAAGCCTACGATAGCTGCCCACGACAACTGCTCGTCATCATCTTCTGCCATCTCGCGGGGGAAGTAAACCTCGCAACCGGTCAACTCTCTGGCACGCTCCTGTGTGTCTATGCCCTCAAACTTCATCAGAGCATTGTCGTCGGTCTTAAAGCGATACTCCTCGATAAAGAATGGAACCAGTATCCCGTCGATGTCGAGCACCAGATAGTCGGCGTCGGTGCGGTCGAACACGTCGTCGTCGAAGAGGAACGATATCTCCCCCTTCACGCCGTGCGCCTTACCCAGCTTACCTATCTTATATACTTCTTCTTGTCTTATCATCCTCTTATTATCTTTGCACCCAGAGCGTTCAGTCGGCCCTCGATATTCT
>Ga0256407_10005307_pt1 | contig 20797 bp, 15 predicted proteins | sample RumenRJG_04DNA_FD_193489 | JGI IMG/M metagenome (GOLD analysis project Ga0256407, IMG submission 193489) | Bovine rumen microbial communities from Lethbridge, Alberta, Canada - RJG_04 | ecosystem: Host-associated > Mammals > Digestive system > Stomach > Rumen | place: Canada: Alberta... | reverse complement strand
TCATCAAGGTTTCCTTTTGACTTTGCTCCCAAGTGATTTTTCCGCCCTCGTAGCCGGCCTTGGCGGCTTGTATTTGTCCGATGTAGGCAAGGCTAAGGTTGAGGCTGGCGCTGATTCCGCCAACCAAAGCCCAATGGTACTTTTCTTTAGCTTCCATAGGAGTGAAAGTCTTTCCTTTCATCGCCGCTCCCATGGCGCCCATCATGTTCATTTGCTCAAGGTTGGAATCAATGTCAGTCGTTCGCGCGGCGGTAAAAGTCCCCTGCACTGTCGGCAAAAAAACATTCCAAGAATACTTGGAAGCGCGCTCCTTGATTTCCAAATCAAGCTGAGCGCTCTTTAGCGTTCGGTTGCGCTCTCTAGCCAAATCAAGCGCTTGGTCAATCGTAAGAGCGACGACTTCGGCCTGGCTTTCATTTTGCGCCGCGTCTTCCTGCGCAAAAGCCGGAACAAAAATCATTGCCGCAAACGCGAGCGCTGCAAGAATTTTTTTCATGCTACATCTCCATCATTTTTTATATATTTAATTCCACATTCAATCATTTCAAAAACTGTCGAAACATAAAAGTCCAGCCATTCCGGCGGAAAATTATATTTTGTTCCCATAAGCATAAAGCCTACGGTCAGTCCCGAAATCCATTTTACGAACAACACTGAATTGTTGTTTACCGGAAAGTCAAAAGCCTCTGGAGCGATTTTCTCAAGGGAAATCGACTTGAAAACTTCGACGGCCTTTTTTTCAAAAGTCCTTGCGTCTTCCGGTGCCAGCGCCGCTTCTTGGAAAATAAAATATCCATGAAGCATTATCACTTGCGGACGCAAGGCAAAGTAATTGGCCTGCGTTCTCATCATTATGTAAATCGCTTCGTCGGGATTCGTGGCGGCCGTTGACTTTTCCTTTAATATCGCGCAAACTCTTTCGGTCTCCTGAAAAAGCATGTTCATAAGGTAATCGTTTTTGTTGGCAAAGAAAGAGTAAATGCTGCTCTTTGCCATTCCCAAGGCCGCCGCGATTTTTTCAACCGTTATTTTTGAGGAACGGTTGTTCTGAAGCAGCTCGACAAAGGCGTTGAAAAAACGGTTGGACTTTTCGTCGCTTTCAAGCTGAACCTTGCAATGCTCGTCCAGTTCTTTTTTGCGCTCCGGCGAAATCGGATTCTTTTTCTTTCCCAAGCCGGAATAAATCAATTCCGAAACTTTTGTCTTGTACCGCTCAATGTCGTTGATTTTTACAAAAGCATTTTTTGAGCTATAAGCCAAAATCAAAAAGTGCAAAAGCGTATGCTGGAAAAAGCTTGGAACCATGTTTTGCGCGACATAGTTTTTCTTGTCCTTAAAAACGTCTTCGTTTATTACATTGATTCCGTTGTCCAGCAAAACCATGTTGACGCCTTCGGTCAAAAGCTCGTCGCTCAAGGATTCTTGCAAAAAATAGGACAAATAGTTGGGATAGTTTTGGCAAAAGTCAAAAACGCAGCGGACCGCTTTTTCGACGCCCTTAAGGTTGTAGGGCTTTCTAGAATCGTCCAGCTGGGAAATCATCAGCGCGAACGCCTCAAAGAACTTTTCGCGCATTTTTTCCATCAATTCCTCTTTGTTTTTGTAATGTCTGAAAATCGCGGTCTTTGAAATGCCCGCCTTGGCCGCGATTTCGCTCAAAGAAATTTCGGACATGCGTGGCTTTTCGTAAAGCCCAAAGGCGCATTCGAGAATCTTTTCTTTTGTGTTAACCTGCCTAGGCATCCGCGGTCCTTTCCTTCAACATTACCGAACATTCGGTAATGTTAACGAATGTTCGGTAATCAATCTAGCGCGCGCCATCTTTTTTGTCAAGCGAATTTCCGCGCATTTTATATGACAAACGTTCCCGCAAAAACTGTCACCGATTTTACCTTGAAAATTGGCCAAAAGCGCGCTAGAATGAAAAGATATGAAGACTTTGACCATGCTTCCGGGAAGGCCGATGGGTTACGGCGCGATTTTGACGCCGCAGGGAGTGAATTTTTCAATTTTTTCAAAGGACGCGACAAAAGTGTCCTTGTGCTTCTTTCACAGCCCCACAGCCCCCGAACCATACACGACTTTTGACCTCGATCCAGAGACAAACAGGACCGGACACGTTTGGCACGCCCTTATCCCAGAGGCGGCCGCCGGCGACCTTTACTTATATAGAATAGACGGCCCATACGAGCCCGAACGGGGACTCCGCTTTGACTACAGCCGCTATCTTTTGGACCCTTACGCCAAGTGCTACAGCGAAGGCTCGGTCTACAAGGCCTATTCGGAATCCTCAACGCGCGGCTTGGACACAATGTACATAAAGGGCCGCGCCCCGATGAAGGCCCACTTGTTCCCCAAATGCGTAGTTATCGACGACAACGAATTTGACTGGGAAGGCGACAAGCCCATAAACCGCCCCTTGGAGCAAAGCGTAATTTACGAAGTCCACCTTAAGGGCTTTACCGCCAACAAAAACTCAGGCGTCCAGCACCCCGGAAGCTACAAGGGCTTTGCAGAAAAAATCGACTATTTAAAGGAATTGGGCGTCACCGCGGTGGAATTCCTTCCAATTCAGGAATTTGACGAAAACGAAAACGGCAACACCAACCCCAAAAACGGCGAGCGCCTCACAAACTACTGGGGCTACAGCACAATAGGCTTTTTCGCGCCCAAAAACACTTACGCCTCGGACAGAAGTCCCGGCGGCCCCGTAAAGGAATTCAAGCAATTGGTAAAGAAGCTGCACAAGGCCGGAATCGAAGTGATTTTGGACGTTGTCTACAACCACACAAGCGAAGGAAACGAACGCGGCTACACCTTTGAATTCAAAGGCATTCAAAACGACCAGTACTACATTTTGCCGCCGGACAAGCAGTATTACATGAACTATTCGGGCTGCGGAAACACCTTCAACTGCAACCAGCCCAACACGATGAATTTTATCATCGACAGCCTGCGATATTGGGTCCAGGAAATGCACGTTGACGGCTTTAGGTTTGACCTTGCCTCAATCTTGTGCCGCGACCAATGGGGCCAAGTGGCCGGATTCCCGCCGCTGACCAACATGATCGCCGTCGATCCTATTTTGGCCAACACAAAAATCATCGCCGAACCTTGGGACGCGGGCGGCGGCTACCAAGTCGGATACTTTCCGGGAGGCCGCTGGTCCGAATGGAACGACCGCTTTAGGGACGACATCCGCCGCTTTGTCCGCGGAGACGAGTTCACGTCCACGGCGGCGGCCACTCGCATTACCGGTTCTAGCGACTTGTACTTTCACAACGGGAAAAATCCCGCCGCCTCGATCAATTACATTTGCTGCCACGACGGCTTTACGATGAACGATTTGGTAAGCTACAACGGCAAGCACAACGACGAAAACGGCGAGGAAAACCGCGACGGAAACGACAACAACAATTCCTACAACCACGGCTTTGAGGGCGAATGCACCAACGCAAAAATCGAGGCCTTGCGCAAGCAGCAGCTTAAGAATTTTATGGCCATTTTGCTGCTTTCGCAGGGAGTTCCGATGCTTTTGGGCGGAGACGAGTTCCGCCGAAGCCAAAACGGAAACAACAACGCCTACTGCCAGGACAACGAAACTTCTTGGTTTGACTGGTCGTTCCAGCAAAAAAACAAGGAAATCCTGGACTTTACCCGCCGCATGATCGCTTTGCGAAAGGAACACCCCACTTTTAGCCGCAAGGACTTTTTTGGCGAAAGCCAGGAGGAAAAAAAGCGGGGCGTGGACGTTGTTTGGTACGACTTTGACGGCCGCATGCCCGATTGGTCCAAGCTTAACCGCTTTTTGGCCTGCGTAATCTACGGCCGTGAATTTGACAAGGACTTTTACCTTGCGGCCAACACCGACACCCATGACATGAACTTGATTCTTCCCACGCCCGAAGACGGAAAAGTCTGGGCCCGCGTCGTGGACACTTCGTTCCCCGCGGGAGAGGAAGTCGCGGCGGCCGGAGCGGAGGAAGCCTTGCAAGTCCAAAACCGCTACGTCATTCCGGCAAATTCCTTTGTGGTTTTGATGGCGGTGACAAAAAAGTAACAAAATTCACCGATTTTGCTTGAATTTTACATGATTTGCTGGTAAAATTATAATAATATTTGCCTAAATTACAATTCCGGAGGAAGAAATGGAGTTTGATTCAGAGAAATTTAAGGCTGCCTTGGAAGGCCGTCTTAAGAGACAATACGGCAAGGATATTTCCCACGCCAACATCCACGACTTGTACGACGCGGTAGCCGCCTCGACCCGCGAGTTCATCTTGGAAAACTGGATGGCCACCCGCGCTGAATACGAAAAGAAGCCTGCCCGCCAAGTTTACTATTTGTCGGCGGAATTCTTGATGGGCCGCGCGCTTTCAAACAACCTGATCAACATGCAAATCAAGGACGCCGTAAAAGACGTTCTTAAGAACATGAACATCGACTACAACTTGGTCGAAGACCAGGAGCCCGACGCCGGTTTGGGCAACGGAGGCCTTGGACGCTTGGCCGCCTGCTTCCTCGACTCTTTGGCCACTTTGGACTACCCCGGACACGGATACGGAATCCGCTACGAATACGGAATGTTCGAGCAGCACATCGAAGACGGCTACCAAGTTGAGTATCCCGACAACTGGCTTCGCCACCGCGATCCTTGGGAAACCAAGCGCAGCGACTTGGCCGTTACCGTTCGCTTTGGCGGAAACATCGCCTACGGAAAGACTCCCGACGGACAAAACCGCTACTACATCGAAAACGCCGAGGAAGTAACGGCGACTCCCTACGACATGCCTATCGTCGGCTTTGGAACGAACACAGTCAACACCTTGCGCTTGTGGGAAGCCACCAGCCCCAACGGATTTGACTTGCAGCTCTTTAACAACATGGACTACAACCGCGCCGTCGAGCGCCAGAACTCGGCCGAGAACATCAGCCGCGTTCTCTACCCCAACGACAACGGCCCCAGCGGAAAAGCCTTGCGCCTAAAGCAGCAGTACTTCTTCTCTAGCGCCAGCTTGCAGGACTTGGTCCACCACTTTGTGGCCAACTACGGAACAAACTTCCGCAAGTTCCCCGAGCTTCACGTAATCCAGTTGAACGACACTCACCCGGTTGTCGCGATTCCGGAATTGATGCGCATTTTGATGGACGAATACGGCGTAAGCTGGGACGAGTCTTGGGACATCGTCACAAAGACCTTTGCCTACACAAACCACACGATTCTTGCCGAAGCGCTTGAAAAGTGGCCAATCGAAATCTTCCAGGGACTTTTGCCCCGCATCTACCAGATTGTCGAAGAAATCAACCGCCGCTTTGTGGACGACCTCCGCAAAAAGTATCCCGACGACTACGACCGCCAAAACCGCATGTCAATCATCGGAAACGGCAAGGTCAAGATGGCTTGGCTTGCGATTCACGCCTGCTTTAGCGTCAACGGCGTAGCCGAGCTTCACACAGAGCTTCTTAAGACGCAGGAACTTAAAGACTGGGCGGAGCTTTATCCGGCCAAGTTCAACAACAAAACAAACGGAATCACCCAACGCCGCTGGCTTTTGAACGCCAACCCGACGCTGGCCGAATTCATCACAAAGAGAATCGGACACGGTTGGGAAAAGGATTTGACAAAGCTCAAGGGCTTGGAAAAATTCGCCGACGACGAGGAAAGCTTGAACGAGCTTGTAAAAATCAAGCACGCCAACAAGCAGGTATTGGCCGACTTCCTCAAGCACACGCAGAACGACTTCCTTGACCCGGACAGCATTTTTGACGTACAGGTTAAGCGCTTGCACGAATACAAGCGCCAGCTTTTGAACGTTCTCCACATCATGTACCTTTACAACCGCTTGCTTGACGACCCCAACTACAATCCGCCGGCCCGCACCTTTATCTTTGGCGCCAAGGCCGCTTCTGGCTACCGCCGCGCCAAGAGCATCATCAAGCTTATCAACACTGTGGCCGACCGCGTCAACAACGACCGCCGCGTTCGCGGAAAGCTCCGCGTAGTCTTCATCGAAAACTACTGCGTAAGCATCGCCGAAAAGATTTTCCCTGCCGCCGACGTCAGCGAGCAGATTTCAACCGCGGGCTTTGAGGCTTCGGGCACCAGCAACATGAAGTTCATGGTCAACGGCGCCCTTACCTTGGGAACGCTTGACGGCGCCAACATCGAGATCGTGCGCGAGGCCGGCGAGGAAAACGCCTTTGTCTTTGGCCTTAAGAGCGACGAAATAATCAAGATGGAAGCCGAGCACAGCTACAACCCGCAGGAATGTTTGGCCCGCAATCCGGCGCTCAACAAAGTTGTCGAGCAGTTGATTGACGGAACCTACGACCAGTCGCGCCAAATCTTCAAGGAATTGCACGACTCTTTGGTTTACGGCGTCGAAGGCCAGCGCCCCGACGTTTACTACGTTTTGGCCGACTTTGGCGCCTACTGCCAGGCCCACGAAAAAGTCGTGGCCGCCTACGCCGACCAAAAGGCTTGGGCAAAGAAGGCCCTTATCAACATCGCCAATTCCGGCAAGTTCTCAAGCGACCGCACGATCGAAGACTACGTCCGCGACATTTGGAAGGTTGAGAAGGTTGAAGTGAAGCGCTAAACAAAAAGCGTTTAAAGACAAAAAAGGGCGGCCTCAAGGCCGCCTTTTTTTGTCGCAGATTACGGCTTGCGCTCTACTTTAAGCTCTTGATGTAATCGGTGAGCCAAGCGCGGTCGTACATTTTTTTCGCGTCCTCGATCGGATAGTCAGGCTCAACGCCTCCGTCGATTGTATAATACTTTCCGTCCCTGACCGCGGAAAATTTATAGTTTCCCGAAAAGGTAAAGGAAGTTCCGTCCGGCGTTATGCAGGATTGAACCACGCACGCGCCGCCGCTTGTCTTTCTTCCGACAAGTTTGGCCGCCTTGCTTTCCTTAAGGCAGCTGGCCATAAGGTTTCCGCAAGAGAAAGTCGCCGCGCTGACAACACAGTAAACGTTCAAATGCCTGGAGGCGAGCGAGTCCTTGCTTGTAATCGCGCCGTCAAGGTCAATGTCGGCGCGGTAAGTGTTGGAATATTCAGAGCCGATTTTGCTGTTGGCAATGTCCAGGCGGGCGTATCCCTGGATCCAGCTCAAAAGGTACATGGCCGAGTCAAGGCTTCCGCCCGTATTGAGGCTGATGTCAATCACGACATTTTTTATCGGACTTCCTTGCCTGGTTATCAAAGAGTTGGCGTAGTAAGCGATGGCCACTGGGTCGCTTTCTTTTAAAAGATCGTCCATTTCATCTTGGAATTTTTCACCGTAGTAAAAGCTGTGGTTGTCCAAAAAGTTTTCAAAGCTGTCAAACGTCACATAGGCAGTGTCGCCAATCTCCATGTAAGGAACAGGGCTGCCAGAGCGGCTCACGGCATTTGTTCTTGAACGGGCGTTTTTGTCACGCTCCAATCCTTCAAGGAAGGGCTTCCAGTATTCCGTCTTGGGAACTTCCTTGTCTATCATAACGCGAGTTTCAAAAGACTTTCCTACGTAGGGGCTTGGAGACTTCATAACGCAATGCATGTCGTCAAGGTAAATTACAATGAACTCTTTTAAAACCTCTTCCGCGGCCTTGGGCTTTCCAGCCAAAAACCTTTGCTTCAATCCATGTTTTTCAAAAAACTCGTCATAGCGGGCGTTTTCCAAAACTTGGTCTGTAAGGCCATACTTTATTTCAAGCATCATAATCAGCTCTTGATAGTTAAAAAGCGCCAAGTCCGCGTCATAATTTTTTTTGTCGCTCTTGTAAAAAAGCTGCTCGATGGTTTTTCCTTTGGAATTTTTTGACTTGTCCGCAAAAGGTTCGTCCGCATGCAGCAGGAACAAATTATTGCCGTTGTAGGCCAAGCACAAGCCGTATTCGCTAAAAAACAAGTCCGATATAGTTGAAATTGGAAGGAAGAAAATTCCCTCATGCTTGTACATTGGAATTCCATATTTTTTATAAAGCTCTATTCTAAGCTGGCCGCGCTTTTTAGAAACAGTCGCGTTTTGAGCCTGGCGTTCCAAAAGATCCACGCGGAGAGCTCCGTTGGCGCCCTTTTGATGCGGATAGTTTGTCAAAAGGTCTCCGCCGTTTTTTGCGGCCGAGAACCTGCAAAGCATGTCATAATCGGAAAAAGTCACGCTTCCGTCGCTGGCGTCAAAACGCGCGTAGGATCCGTTCTCCCTCGTAAAGACGGCAGTGTTTCCGTTGACCGAATATGTGTGGTCATGGCCCTTGTCAGCGTCCACAAATTCCAACGCCTTGTCAAAAAAATAAAAGGCCATCTCCAAATTCATATAAGGAATGGAATTTTTTTCATTAAAGAAAACAAGTTGGATAGGCGCGTCCCATTTGCTGTCAGCCGCCAAAACATAGAGGTCCACCTCTTTTACGGAAACAGCCTCAACCTTAAGGCCTTTGCCCGCTCCCTCCTGCGCCGCCAAAGGAAAAATGGCCAAAAGCGCCGCCGCAAAAAAAATCTTCTTTATAATTTCCATACAAACTCCTTCCCCGCATTTTATTGCCCGCCTTTTGATTTGTCAAGAATAGCGCTTGACAAAAAAAGCTAAAACCGCTAATATATTTGGACTTACGACGCAGGGTGGAGCAGTTGGAAGCTCGTCGGGCTCATAACCCGAAGGCCGGGGGTTCAAGTCCCTCCCCTGCTATAGAAAACTCTTTCCGCTTCGGAAAGAGTTTTTTTTTGCCCAATACTTTTTGGGCATACGATTAGGACTTGATCCGAAGCGACCGCGGCGAAAGCCGAAAAGGCCGCATGGAGGCGGCCGGCAGGGAGCGAAGGCGGGCTGGAAGGAGCGAGCACGAAGTTCGCGACTGGAAGCCAAGTCCCTCCCCTGCTATCTTGCTAAATGTTTGTGTTACAAAGATTTAGCACACTACTAAACCCAATCAAGTAGGGCTTAGCGTGAACTTCAACATCGATTCTAACCTATGATTCTAACCTGTAGGTTAAAAAGCGAGGTGACGCTCATGGCTAAGCCCTATTTAATTTTAAAGATGAAGTCCGGCATTTATTACGCTAGGATTCTTCTCCCCAACGGAAACTATTCCACAAACAAAAGCACAGGAACGCGCAACCGGCAGGAAGCGGACCGCATCGCAATGGAATGGGTTGTGACAAAGAAAATGCCTTCCCGCATAAACTCAAAGGAACAGCGGGACAACAGCTCTGACAAGATTTCGTTGATGTATTCGCTCAAGACACTAGACCTTACAATGGATGACGCAAAAGCGATCACAGACATTCTGCTTGAGAAAAAGTTATTGCGCTCCGCCGTGCTTGCCGAATCAAAAGGAAGCCGAAGCGCCAAAGACTTTTTGCTGGAGTTTTGGGACTATGACAGGTCGCCGTATATTAAAGAAAAACTTTGCAGGGGACAGTCAATCCACAAAAATTATTGCCTTATGCTTCAATCAAGAATAAAGCGATATTGGCTGCCAATGCTGGAAGGCAAATGCATCGGCGAAATAACACGCGACGACATCACTGTAATTTTTGAAGACGAGGCTGTAAAAAATCTTGCCAACAAAACAATCAATTCAATTGTTTGCGCGATGACCATCCCTATGAAGTGGGCCTACTTTCACAACCTTACGCAAAATAATTGCCACGACGGAATTCTAAAGTGCGCCGCCAATTCCAAAAAACGCAAAGTCTTAACATTGAGCCAAGCGGAAGCAGTATTCAAAGTTAAGTGGGAGAACAATGCCGCTAAGCTTGCAAACGAGCTTGCCTTCTTTACCGGAATGCGTCAAGGCGAAATCGCCGCGCTAAGATTGGAAGACATCGGCGAAGACAGAATCTACATTCGCCATTCCTGGAGCAACTACGACGGACTCAAAAGCTGCAAAAACGGCGAAGAAAGAGAAATTAAAATTCCGCATACATTAAGAGCCGCGCTCCTAACCCAAGCCGCGCAAAATCCCCACGGCGAAGGCGAAAAAGGCTTTGTATTCTTTGGACTGAATCCATCTCATCCCACTGACCCCAAAAATTGGCTCAAGTACCTTCAGAGAGCCTTAGTTGCAATCAGTTATTCACACCCCAAAGAAATAGTTTTTCACTCTTGGCGCCATTTGTGGTGCAGCCGCGTGAGCGACTTAATCCGCGACAAGCGTGTAATAATGGCCGGAAGCGGGCACAAAACCGAAGTAATGCTTGACCACTACGCCGAACACCTAGAGAACGAAGACGCGCTTGAAAAACTCCGCAAAGTTCAAGAAAGCGTTTTCCTTCCTGTAATAGAGCGTGCGGACAAGGCTACAGAAGTCACAAAAACAGCGTAAACCAACCAACGCAGCCCGCATTCAAAAAGTTTCAGAAAAAACTTGTTGAATGCGGGTATTCTTTGGTATAATGAGAGTATGATTACTTTTATTTCGGAAGAACAACTAAAAAAGAAAATAAAATATTCACAAAATGAATTTATTCCCGAAAAAATGTTTAAATCTTTTACACCACAAGAATATATTGAATCTTATGGTTATTCAGAAGAATCAATTACATACTTGAAAAAAATTAGAACAACCGCCAAATACATTGAAATCCTCTTAACCTCATACCAAATAATTATAGATGAATTGCAATCGGTTAAAGAGCAAGAGACAGACACCTATAGACGTATAAATAAAAATGGCGGCGATTGCGAATTAATTATATCCAAAGATGAACTATACGGAGAATTGAATTATAAAGAAAAACTTGCCTCAATCAGAATCAATTCTGGAAAAAAAGTTTATAAAGAATTAATAGATCTTCTAAAAAATCCTTTCGTTGATAAAGAAATAAAGAAACTTATAGAGGAAACAAAAGAAAAACGAAAAAACTTGCCAGAAGAAAATAGGAGTTATGGAAATTACAAAAACATACACCCTGAAGAAAATGATATTTATTTTTATTTTTTATTAGATGCAAAGAAGAAAATCGAAGAAATTCTCCCAAAATATTTTACAGCGGATTCATATTTCACAAACACAGGCACATCATATTTTGTTCTAAAACCAGATGATTATTTATACCTTGTAGGCACAGCCAGAGGGAAAATAAAAGAATTTCAAAAATTTCTATTCTTTATGAAAAATCTTAACTCGGAATTTTTTAAGTTACAAAAAAGCAACTTTAATATAATAATGAAAGATATCGATGCGATACTTTTACCTTATTATAATTCTCAAAGTAAAAATACGAATAATATCAATGAAAAAAAACAGAAATTACCCAAAAAAAGGATTGCCAAATACAAGGCAATGGATGAAAATCAATTAAAAGAATTATTTTTTGCAGAATACAATGTTCCGAAACACTTCTTTGAAGTTCTAAAAATTAAACACTGGAATAATGTTCCAATTCTTTTGGAAAACAATTCAATAAATCCAAAGGCAGACTTCCCGTTATTTGTAAACTACTTAAAGAGCACATTACGCAAAACACAAATGAACAATGATTTACTTAAAGTTCTGTTTAACATTTCAGAAGATAAAAACATTTCAGACTATTTACGAGACTATAAGGATGATGGAAAAGGACTTACACTCAAAGATTTATCCAACCATATAGAAATTGAATCCCAAAAATTAGAAAATAAAGCAAATTTCCCCTTATAAAACTTCTATTTTAAAAAAAATAGAAATACCAAATCAAAAAATTATTTTATACACTCCTTGATAGTTGCAGCCAAGGGGCGTTGCCCCTTACTAAGGCGCGCCACAACTATCTGGGATTCGGTCGCGAACGAATCCCTTTCAAGGAGTTTCAACAATGAAACAACCTACATACGCCATCTCTGAGTGGCCAGAAAAAACTCTCTTGTCAAGGGCCGAAACGGCCCAAATACTTGGAATCGGGCTTTCCACCTTAGATTCTCTGGTAAGCTATATCGAGCTTCCTAGGACAGTGATACACAAGCGTGTTCTCTTTCATAGGAAAGACGTGGAGGCTTACATTAATGCATGCCGCGTTACTACGCAAGGAGTCAAACAATGAACGAATTAATTACCCTTATTGAAAAAGAGATTGCTAGAACAAGATTCGGAGTCGTTACTTTCGCCGTAACGATGCATGACGGCCAAATTCGCTGCGTTAACGTTACAACTACGCAACGGCACAATATTACGCCTACGAAGGCGAAGGATATTTGCTATGGAACAAGAAGTTGAAAAAACAAAGGTGTGTTCAATATTTGAGCCTACTTATCGTTCAATAATGCTATTGCCTAAAGAAGAAACACGGCTAAGAATGTTCGTCAACCTATGCAATTATGCGTTCGACGAAATAGAGCCGCAATTCGGAAATGAGCCAGAAGAAAAGATGTTGCAAGCGCTTTGGACACAGTTCATGGTCGTTTTCACTCAAGCCAAAAAACGCGCAAAAATCAACGCGATTAATGGCCGCAAAGGCGGACGCCCGCGCAAGAAACCGAATGAAAGCGATGGGTTTTTTAATGAAAACCCGAAAAAGCCTACTAATACTTTTTCTTATTCTTCTGTGGGTTCTTCTTCTGCTGCTGTCGATAACTACGACGATAGCAGAATAGACGAGGAAATTGACATAAACATCGATGACGATGAAGAAGTCTATTGATGTCGCTAGCAAAAGCCCTCTTGCAAAGAAAAGCATTTGGGCTTTACAAGGAGATTTTTTATGAAAACATTTATTTTTTCAAAACTAAAAGCTGCAAAGCAATCCATTCAATCCACGTTCTCATCAGAACGAATCCAAATGGTCGACATTTCAAAACTGAAATTCGACAAAGACTTTAAGGAGCTGTTCGCACAAGAGCCGGACAAGGTTGAAAGAATTGCCGCAGACATGATGGAACGCGGCTACGACAAAAGCCAGCCCATTATCGTAACCAAGGATTTTGCCATCCTTGATGGAAACAGCAGGTACTTGGCTTGCCAAAAAGCCGGAATTACCACGGTTCCAATAATTTTAAAGGACTTCGCTGACAAAGACGAAGCCTTGCGCTACGAGCTTCATCTTCAAGTTGACAGGCGCAACCTCAGCGATGCAGAAATTTTTAAAATTTACAACAAACTTGAAGAAATGAAAGCAAAGGCAAAAGCTCAAGGAAAAAAGATCGAGAGCTTTACCGACAGAAAGTATGCCGAGAAATTGAAGGTATCTGAACGACAGGTACAGAAAATTCGTGAACTGAGCCGCAAGGCTGATGAAGCGACGATTCAAAAAGTTACGACAGGAGAGATAACTATCAATCAGGCCCTTAAAGGTGTAAAAGCGGCTGAAACCGAAAACAAGACAAAGCTCCCCAAGTCTTCAGACTACGTAGAATTCCGCCGAGGCGTTGCCTTTGCCGTTCGTGAACTAGAGAAAGGCAAGACACCGCAAGAAATCTTGGCAATGGCTCAGGAGGCGTAGCATGGAAGCAGAGTTCATGGGGTTCAAAATCAGCTGCCACTGTCGGCCAGACATTAAACGCGGCCACAATAGGCGCGATCCAAAAATTGTCAGCGCGGAAAAGCACATCGACCCGTCGCGCCCACACGAAATAATACTCGACATGGGAACGATGCAAGAATGCTACGACAAAATTTTTGGAGCGTCGATTGCGGCCTACAACGCCAAGCAAAAGCGCAGCGACCGAAAAATCGTCAATTACTTGGCGCAAATTCTGAGCGACCGGCGGCAGGGCAAGCACAAGAACATCAAAGCTGACGGCAGCCGCAAGGCCGCCTACGAAATGATTCTTCAAATTGGACGAGCCGACAACTGTCCAGACCACAAAATCGCAAGCGAAATTCTAAAAGCGTTCTGCAAGGAGCTGGTTAAAAAATACCCTAACATAGTTCCAATTGGCATATACTTGCACGATGATGAGTTCTCCGTGGACAAAAGCACAGGCGCTATTATACCAAGTCCGGCGCACATACATTTTGATTTCATTATTGTCGGCCATCGAGGTCAGTCTTTAAAAACAGGGGCTGATTTACAGAGCAGTCTCAGCGCTGGATTGGCAGAAATGGGATTCAAGACCTCAAAATCGTTGGGGACAGCTCAGGTCCAATTTGAGGAGTCGGTTCGCCATGACCTTCAAAGCTTTGTTGAACAACACGGAATTAAAGTGGACAGAACGCCTGGAGCAAAGCACAAGCATATGGACAAGTCAGTCTATCAGCAAATGCGCGAGAACGAAAAAGAGCAAGCGCGGCTTGAAGCGAAAAAGCAAGAACTTTCCCAAGACCGCGAGGGTTTGAATCAGTGTATAGCCGAATACAACCAAGCTGTCAATGACTTCAACGCCGAGCAAGAAAAGAGCCTTTCGGAACGAAAAGAGCTACTTGAACAAAAACAAAAACAGCGCGAGCGGGAAGCGGAACTAAGCGAGCGACAAAAACAGCTCGATGAGCAGGAACGCGACCTCAAACGCCGTGAGGTTGTTGTCAACACAACGGAAAGCCAAAACAATCTACAAAAACTGCAAAACGACCAAAAATCGGCGGAACTTACCGAGCGCGAAAAGTTTGTTTCTGCGGGCGAGGAGCCTTTGCTCGAAAAAAAGCGTGAGCTTGACCAGCAAGAAAAATTTTTGCAAAAGCAATCCGAGGAAATCGAGCAAGAACTGCAGAAAGCAAAGCGGCTTGAAGCCGCAAACGCGCAAAAAGAACAAAAGCTTGCGCTAGCTCAAAATGACTTTGAGCGCGACAAGGAGATGTTTGAAGCAAACGCTCGAAAAGGCAAGCTATATGCCGAAACCAAAAAAGAAGTTGAGCAAAAATGCCTGAGTATTGACGGCGAAGAGAGACGCTTCCACGAAAGCAAATTGCCGTTTGGCGAACGGCTAAACCTTTTTGTAAGCAATGTCAAAAAAATTGCCGCCGCCGTTATATCGGAGCTGGCCGCTTACAAAGACGCGTTCAAAAGCTTTTGGAGCAAAAAGGCCGCCGACTTTAGAACGCTTGCCGACTCTATGGATGCAAACGGCTGCCCGACTTTCGTTGACTGGTGGTGCAAAAAGCAAGCCGGTGAACTTGACTGGCAGCAGGCAAAGAAAGCTCAAATAGAACAGCGACATGCGGAACAAAAACAAAAAATCTTGAACAAAGGAGATTCGTATGGAATTGGTTACTAATGACAAAGAACGACTAAAAATTCTTAGAAAGGAACTAAAAGCCGAAGGCTTGAAACTCGATTCGTCTGTAAGGTGCATTCATTGCGGGAATGTTTTCCCCGCAAGAGAAATGCAAGTGGAAGAGGAAGGGGAAAGCTACCTTGTCTACTGCAAGTTCTCCCCAGAATGCTCCGGCTCGATAATAGACTTGCTGGACGCGGACGACGAATACTTTGGATAAACGCGCTTTCCGCAACGTTGCGAGTTCCTGTTGGGACTCGCTTTACACCATAATTTGCTAGGGCAAATTAGGTGTACCCCACACTGAAAATGACAACTCGCAACAACGCGAGTCATCATTTTCGTATGGGGCAAGCGTTTCGCCGCTTGACCACTCGTCGGGGCCAATCCCCCGACACCCCCAGAGGCGTTTCGCCGCCTCTCAAAAAATCCCGCAACCTTGCGACATCGCCCTAAAAGCCAGTCCGCCCCAAAAGGCGGACAAAATGGCTTTTTTTGGGCTGATGCCTTGGTCACGGGATTTTTTTCACTCCCACGAGGAAGCGTTTTTCTTGTTGGAAAAACGCTCGTTCTGCGCTATAATTTTTTCATAACAAGAGGCGAAATATGGCGCAGATTACTGTAAAAATAGAATCAGCTTTTCCTCCGCAAGAGCAATATAACGAATGTGGATTTACCTTGTCCTTTTCAGAATCGGAGGACGAAGCTGTATTGTTTGACCTTAGCCAAGACTTTTGCTCAAAGTTAGTGCCAAAAGAACCTGTTGGCGTTTTTGTTGAAGAAATACGTAAGATAGATTTTCAAAAGCTTCTTTGGGAAGATGAAAAGATTCAGTATGCAGACGGATTTTACATTATCGTAGAAATCTCAAACAATTCACGCGATTTAACGCTTGAATTGAATAATCCAAGCATGAAAAATTACAAGTCTGGTGGCTGTACGGAAAGCTGCAAGTTCCTAGAATTAGTTCAAAAAATGTCCGCTTTTGCCAAGAAACAAGGTGTGGATTTTGAATTAAATGTTGAATAGCGGAGAAGTCTAAAACATTAACAAAAGTCAAATTTTGCGCTATAATGTTCTCATAGTTTCAGACTATGTGAACATGGAAATGACCTTTATGGATAGCTATAAGATTAAGCATAATTTGAGAGATGAAGGGCTGCTGCCAGAACAGAAAGCTCGCGTAAAAATTGATGAACTTCTTGAATCTGCCGGCTGGACTGTTGTTTCGCGAGAGGACTTTACTCCAGCCGCTGTAAACGCTCAGGCAGTGGAAGAAAATATCCTGCAAGGCAACAAAGAGGCTGACTATATGCTTTATCTTGACGGCAAGGCTATTGCCGTCCTTGAAGCAAAAAGAGAAGAGAATCAGCTTGGACTAAAAGTCGCTGATCAGGCCCAAAATTATACAGGCATACTCCCAAATTGGGTTCAAGCTTGGAAGACGCCGCTTCCTTTTATCTTTCTCTCAAATGGCAATCTTTTGCTTTTTAAAGATATGCGGGAGAAAGAACCGGCTTATAAAGTTCTAAAAAAAATGTTCACTCCAAAAGAGATTGTAAATCTTGCAGGTAGCGACATTCAATCAGAATATGCAAAACTTCCAGCCTTGCCGCCTGTTGGCCCCAAGGGGTTGCGAGAGTGCCAGTTTGAAGCAATAACAAATCTTGAGATCTCTTTTAAACAAGGTCAAAAAAAGGCTTTGATTGTTCTTGCAACCGGCGCGGGCAAGACTTTTACTGCCTGCACAGCCGCTTACCGTCTCTTGAATTATATGGGAGCAAAGCGCGTTCTCTTCCTTGTAGACCGCAACAATCTAGGAAAACAGGCGGAAGGCGAATTTGGAACCTATAAGCTAACTGAAACTGGAAACGCTTTTTCTGACGAATACATTGTCCACCGCTTGCGTAGCGTAGATAAAATTGGAAATGCAAGCGTTGTTATTTCAACAATTCAAAGGTTGTTTGCCGCATTAACTGGACAAGAAATTGTTGACAACGATGATGACGAAGAATCCACAACGGATGATGAGGCTTCCACAGGAAAACAGGTTCAACTTACTGGCAATGTTCTTTTGCCGCCAGATTTCTTTGATGTAATTATTATCGATGAATGTCACCGTTCTATTTATGGAGACTGGCAGCAAGTTCTTAAATATTTTTCTAATGCAAAGATTATCGGACTTACTGCAACACCCACTCCAGAGGCGGAAGCATTCTTTAATAAGAATCGAGTTGTTAATTATACTCTTGAAAAATCCATCGCTGACGGCGTAAATGTTCCGCCTCGCGTTTACAGAATAAAAACTGAAATCTCTGAAGCCGGCGGAACTCTCAACGAAGGAGACAAAATAACAAAGGTTTCCAATTTAACTGGCCAAGGCCAAAATCAGAAGCAAAAATATGATAAGAATTACACAAAGACAGAACTTGACCGAAGCGTTGTTGTTCCGTCACAAATTGAAACTGTAGTAAGAGCATATAAAGACGCAATATTTGAATCGCTCTATCCAGACAGAAAGAAAGACTGGAATATGATTCCTAAGACACTTTTCTTTGCCAAGAAAGAAAGCCATGCAAAGGATATATTAGCAGCGATAAAAAAAGTTTTTGGAGAAGAATTTCCGGATGGAAGGTTGCCCGAAAAATACGCTCAGAAAATCACATGCGCCGAAGGAAACTCCAACCAATTAATCAGCGATTTTAGAAACGACAAAGATTTCCGCATTGCAATTACAGTAACGCTTGTAGCGACCGGCACCGATGTGCGTCCGCTTGAAGTTCTTGTTTTCATGCGCGACATTAATTCAGAAGTTTTATACACGCAGATGAAAGGTCGCGGTTGTAGAACTATTGATGACGATAAACTTAGGAACGTAACAACCAATGCGAATTCTAAGGATTTCTATTATCTTATTGATGCTGTTGGCGTTACTGAACACGAGAAATCTATGCCTACTCCAAACAACGGAGGAGGAGGTGTAAAGGTTCTTTCATTAAAAGACCTTCTTGAACATCTTGCCCACGGCGAAGTTTCTGATGAAAACCTTAATCTTTTGGCCGGCTATCTTTCTAACGTAAACAAAAAGGCAGAGCCGGAAGATTTGATAGAGTTGAATGAACTTATCAAGACAACAACTATTAAGCAGATTTGTCTTGACATCTATGCTGCTATAGACCCCGATAATAAATCATTCCCTGAATATAAAGACATTAATGATCCAAATACAGAAAGAAAGACTTTGGTTTCCGCTTTGCTGAATAATGTAAAAGCAAGAAAAAAGCTTTTGGAAGTTAACGCGGGCTTTATCAAAATTGCAGTTGATGAAACGGACAAATTGATTTCCGCTGGATTCTCAAAAGAACAGGCAAAACAATACATAGACATTTTTGAAAAATACCTTGAAGAAAACAAAGATGAAGTTGAAGCCCTAAGAATTCTTTACAATCAGGAAAAAGTCGCCATTACATATTCCATGCTTAAAGATTTGGAAAAGAAATTGCTTGCATGCAACAATCAATTCAAGGCTGAATTCTTATGGACTTGCTATCAGACCTTGGACGGCGAAGCAGGAAAAGTTAAACCCTTGAATAAAGAAACTGAACTTGGAGTTTTAACAAATCTTATTCAGCTTGTAAGATATGGTTATAAGATTGAAGACGAGCTAGTTTCGCTTAAACGAAGATTTGGAAGTTACTTTAACCTTTACTGTGGACAAGCTTGGCGCAAGTTTACGCCAGAGCAAGTTGAAATTGTTCGTCAAATTGCGGAATACATCGTGCAAAATGGATGTGTAACAAATATTGAGCTAAATAAAGCAAAGCATGACTTGTTTGTAAAAGCAATTCAAATATTTGAAGCTGACAAATTAAACAATGAAATGCAGACAATATCTAAATACTTATTCTATGGAAAGGCAGCATAAAGATGGCAAAAAAAGAAACCACTCAGGCTAAACCAGAACAGACTTTAACTAAAAAAGTTTGGAATATGGCCGACGTGCTTGCGGCGGCAGGCGTTGGATTTACAGATTATATCATTCAGCTGACATACCTTTTGTTCCTCAAGATGGATTCTGAAAAAGAATCTTATGGATTGGGCAGCGCGCTTCCCAAAGGAAGCAAGTGGAAAGACATTGTAGAACTTGATGGGCCAGACCAGCTTGCAAAATATGAAAAGATTCTTGAAACCTTGCAGGCTAAAGACGGGCTTATTGGAGCGATTTTCACAGAAGCACAGAATAAGATTTCAAAACCAGCTCTTCTTAAAAAGCTGATTGGAATGATTGATGAAGAAAACTGGTTCAGCATGGAAGGCGACCTTAAAGGCGCAATCTATGAAAGCATTCTTGAAAAGAACGGACAGGATAAAAAATCTGGGGCCGGACAATACTTTACTCCACGCCCCTTGATTAATGCGATGGTTGATGTTATTCAACCGCAGATTACAGAAACTGTTGCAGACCCAGCTTGTGGAACTGGCGGCTTTTTGCTTGCGGCTTACGACTTTATGCGCAAGCAGAGCGATGAACAAGACAAAGTTGAATTCTTGCAAACAAAAGCATTGCGCGGAAATGACATTACTCCGCTTGTAGTAACACTTGCCTCTATGAACCTTTATCTTCACGACATTGGAACTGACACAACACCAATTAAATGTGAAGACAGTCTCGAACACGAACCAGAGCATCTTGTAGATGTAATCCTTGCAAATCCGCCTTTTGGCGCTAGGCCTGCTGGAAGCGTTGACATTACCACAATGCGAAATGATTTGATTGTTGCAACAAGCAACAACCAGTTGAACTTTTTGCAGCACATGATGTTGATGCTCAAAGATGGCGGCCGTGCCGGAATCGTTCTTCCTGACAATGTTCTTTTTGCAGATGGAGCCGGTGAGACTCTCCGCAAAAAGCTTCTTAAAGATTTTAATCTTCATACAATTCTTCGCTTGCCAACTGGCATTTTTTATGCAAACGGCGTTAAAGCGAATGTTTTGTTCTTTGAAAAAGGAAGCCCTACAAAAGAAACTTGGTATTACGATTACCGCACAGGAATTAAACACACACTCGCAACAAAACCGCTTAAAAGAAGCGACCTTGATGATTTTGTAAACTGCTATTGCGCGGGACACATGAAAAACAGAAAAGAGACCTGGAGCGAAGAAAATCCTACAGGCCGCTGGCGAAAATTCACTGTTGACGAATTGCTCGAACGCGACAAAACCAGTCTTGACATTTCATGGATTAAAGACAAAGACGATTTGGAAGATGTAACGCTTAAGGAATTATTCTCTACTATTCAGCAGAAAGGAAAGAATATTAACAATGCAATTAACCAGCTTGCAGGATTGCTTTCTGGAATTAAGGAATAATTAGATGAACACAAAAGCGCTGCGACAAAAAGTATTAGACCTCGCAATCCACGGAAAGCTTGTCCCTCAGAATCCAAAAGATGAAAGCGCAACTGTTCTGCTTGAAAAAATCAGAGCGGAAAAAACGGAGAAAATCAAAAAAGGCGAACTGAAAGCCGACAAAAAAGATTCTTTTATTTTTGTAGGAAGTGATAAACGGCATTATGAGCAGTTCGCCGACGGAACGGTAAAAGACATTGAGGATGAGATTCCGTTTGAAGTGCCGGTTGGATGGGCTTGGTGTAGATTGGGAGAAATTTGTTCTAAACTTGTA